>Ga0307511_10000053_pt1 | contig 96351 bp, 123 predicted proteins | sample 13_EM_MG_FD_200266 | JGI IMG/M metagenome (GOLD analysis project Ga0307511, IMG submission 200266) | Populus trichocarpa ectomycorrhiza microbial communities from riparian zone in the Pacific Northwest, United States - 13_EM | ecosystem: Host-associated > Plants > Roots > Unclassified | place...
TACGATTTCACTAGTTACCGTTGTATCACAGATTTTGGCATCTCAAACATTTATCCCATCTATTCCGCGTGCTATCCGCCTTGTGTGTAAATTGTTATTGCCGTGACCATCCCGTGTGCGTATTTTGGCGGGGACAAACAAGTGTAAACAACACCACGGGAAGTCGCGCCGGCTGCCCATCCCCACTGATGCCTGGGCTTGATCCGAAGATGATCCCAAGTCACGTGACCGTGAGTCGGCGCTATGGAAGCCAAATTTATAACCGCGCACTCTACGTGTACCTCCGCACCCCCTTCTCATTTCCCGTGCACTCGCGTAAACTCCTTCCCCTCCAGCAATGCATCACCTTTCCAAGTCCTCCAGCAAGGTCGCACGTCGCGTAGTTGGTGGTTCGCCAGCTACACGTGTCGCACGTCGGTACGCTCACAAGGACGTCAAGTTCTCCAACGAAGGGCGGGCAAGCATATTGGCTGGGGTGGACGTGCTTGCGAACGCGGTTAGTGTGACGTTGGGTCCGAAAGGTGAGCTTCACATGCTTTGCAGAGTCGCCACTGGTGATTAATTGTCAACAGGGCGAAACGTCATCATCGAACAATCGTTTGGTGGCCCTAAAATCACCAAGGGTGCGTACTTCCTCCCATTGCAGGTTGTCTCCGTGTTAACCACAGTACAGATGGTGTGACGGTTGCCAAGTCTATCCAACTCAAAGACAGGTTTGAGAACCTTGGTGCTCGGTAGGTGTTTGTATTCGTCGGCCACCCTTGTATATGCTTAACATCACACCCATAGTCTTGTTCAGGAGGTTGCCTCTAAAACGAACGAGATTGCTGGTGATGGTACGACGACCGCCACTGTACTTGCCCGAGCGATCTACTCGGAAGGCGTCAAGAACGTTGCTGCCGGTTGCAATCCCATGGATCTTCGGCGTGGCTCACAAGCCGCTGTGGAAAAAATTGTGCAATTCCTGTCCTCGCACGCCAAAACTATCACCACAACGGAAGAAATCGCTCAGGTTGCCACCATCTCGGCCAACGGTGACTCTCACGTAGGGAACCTCATAGCCACTGCTATGGAGAAGGTCGGGAAGGAGGGGGTCATCACCGTCAAAGAGGGAAAGACGATTGATGATGAAATCGAAATCACGGAGGGAATGAGGTTCGACCGAGGATTCATTTCTCCCTACTTCGTGACCGACGTCAAGTCTCAGAAGGTCGAATTCGAGAAACCGTTGATCCTCCTCTCCGAGAAGAAGATATCCCTCCTTCAAGATATTCTCCCATCGTTGGAGACCGCTGCTCAGTCTCGCCGCCCACTCCTCATCATCGCAGAGGACATTGATGGCGAGGCTCTTGCCGCCTGCATCCTCAACAAACTTCGCGGTCAGCTCCAGGTCGCTGCGGTTAAAGCTCCGGGCTTCGGAGACAACAGGAAGTCAATCCTGGGCGATCTGGCGATTCTCACGGGCGGAACAGTCTTTACCGACGAACTGGACATCAAACTTGAGAAGGCCACACCTGACATGCTCGGGTCCACTGGATCCGTTACCATCACCAAGGACGACACCATCATCCTCAACGGCGAAGGCTCGAAAGACTCTATCTCCGCTCGATGTGAGCAGATTCGCTCGTTGATCTTGGACCCGACGACCAGCGAGTTCGACAAGACCAAACTCCAGGAACGATTGGCTAAGTTAAGCGGTGGTGTGGCAGTCATCAAGGTTGGAGGCAGCTCGGAGGTCGAGGTTGGGGAAAAGAAGGATCGGTACGACGACGCCTTGAACGCTACGCGCGCTGCGGTCGAGGAGGGCATCCTTCCTGGTGGTGGCACGGCACTCCTCAAGGCATCTCTCGCCCTCGGTTCTCCCACTCCCTCTGGCTCATATTCGAGCACGCAAGCAATCAAGATCATCCCCACGGCCAATTTTGATCAAGACCTGGGTGTATCTATCATCCGCCGTGCCTTGACGCATCCCACTCGCACGATTCTCAATAACGCCGGAGAGGAGTCGTCCGTCATTGTGGGAACCCTCCTTTCTGAACCCTACTCCACACCGGAGAAGTTCTCATGGGGCTATGACGCTGCTAAGGGCGAGTACGTGGACATGATTAAAGCAGGGATCGTTGACCCCTTGAAGGTGGTCAGAACTGCCTTGATTGACGCTGCCGGTGTCGCGAGTCTGCTGACTACCAGCGAAGCGTGCATCGTGGAGTCTGCTGAGGAGCCCAAGGTGGGCGGAGGCATGCCTGGAATGGGTGGCATGGGTGGCATGGGAGGATTCTAAACAAGGCCTACCGTCCACACGAAAAGTTTATACATCCCTAACTAATGTAGTTACACACGCCACTGTCATAGTTCCTCTAACTCCAAAATAATGTAATGTCGACTCCCCGCTCTCAGCTACCCAACATCCCCTCGCTTGCTTGTGGATCGTGCCATTCTTCGACAAACAAACAGGAACAAACAAGACCTGTTGTCCTCGACCAGCATCTTTCCTCGGTCTCCGTCAACTAGCATCCCACAGGAACAATGTCTGAAGGTATCGGTATCGCCAACTTGCCCAACCAGGTGCGTTCAGCTCTCCGTCACGTCTATATTCACCTAAAACCTTCCATAGAAACATAAAATCGTTGCCAAACGGGGCGCTCACTTCACCATCATGGTCGTCGGTCAGTCGCGTCGCCCACCTCTGGTTAGTCGCACATACACTAACCTTCGCGCAGGTGAATCTGGCTTGGGGAAAACCACGCTCATTAACACCCTGTTTTCCACCGAGCTGTCTGCCCCGAAGAACTACAACCGCCGCCACCTCAAGCAACTCGACAAACTGACCGAGGTCGAAATCATCAAGGCCGAGCTGGAGGAAAAGCAATTCAAAGCCAAGTTATCCGTCATTGATACTCCGGGCTTCGGCGACTATGTCAACAACCGCGACTCTTGGTCCCCCATCGTTGACTTCATTGATGACCAACATGAGGCGTACATGCGACAAGAACAGCAACCTCTGAGGACCGACAAGACGGACCTCCGCGTGCATGCCTGCCTCTACTTTATCCGCCCCACCGGCCACACGTCCGTCCCATTTCTATACTTCCATTCCCCATGGTCCTTACACCCCCCCCAGGCTCAAGCCCTTGGACATTGAAATCATGAAGCGTCTCGGGACACGCGTAAACTTGATTCCCGTAATCGCAAAGGCGGATACGTTGACCCAGAACGACCTTTACGCGTTCAAACAACGAGTAAGAATCCCCCCCCCATTGGCGCTTCAGACTCCTGATGCCGACTTTCTGCAGATTCGCGAGGTGATCGCCGCTCAAGGCATCCGCATTTACCAGCCCCCCATCGATACCGATGACGAGGCCGCTGCTGAAAATGCTCGAGTGCTCCTTGACGCCATGCCATTCTCCATCATTGGGTCCACCGAAGATGTCACTACCGCCGACGGTCGTGTCGTCAAGGGACGGGAGTACCTTTGGGGAGTTGCAGAGGGTATGTCTCATGGTCTCTTTTCTACGAGAGTAAGTCCCGACTGACGTTGTGCCCGCAGTTGAGAACGAGAACCACTGCGACTTCCGAAAGTTGCGGTCTTGCTTGATTCGTACACACATGCTTGACTTGATTTCCACAACCGAAGATATTCACTATGAGAATTACCGCCAACAGCAGATGGAGACCAGGAAGTTTGGCGAACCCCGGGTGAAGAAGTCTGATAATCCAAAATTCAAAGAGGAAGAAGAAACCCTTCGTAAACGTTTCACCGAGCAAGTCAAGAGCGAGGAGGCCAGGTTCAGGCAATGGGAACAACACGTTCGTTCCGTTTCAAAAACGCACATTCCAGTGGACTTATGCCTCCCCCCTCATAGCTGATTGCAGAACGTGATCGACTCAACAAAGATCTGGAAATGGCTCACAGCGCCATCAAGAGCCTTGAAGCTGAATTGGACAACCTTCAAGTCGGCTACGGAAGGGGGTCTGGTCGACGATAGACGCTCTACGACCTCGGTCGTTCCTTTTGGTATACCCATATCGTTCGCTAGTTTGTCATTCGTTTCTACTGGAACTATACACTGCGTTTGCCGTTCGCCAGCGGTCGTGAAGGATATGATTGGTGAGGAACGTGAGAAAACGCGATCACCTTTATCCTTTCCCCTCGGCTCCAGTACCACCCCACGCAGGGCGGGTTGCCCGGAATGCAGGATTCGGCCGAGCACAACAGCTGTGTGACCTCCCTACCAAAGAAACGACGCGAATGGAGGGACTCGTTCGCCAACACCGTCTCTTCCAAGAAGCGCAGGCTTTCCCACTCTTCCCCAGAACGTCCACACACCACCTTGACGATATCCAATACCACTCAAGCCGGACAGGGGATAACGTCCAGGGCACGTCCTTCAGTTTCGTCTCTTTCCCCTAGTATGACGTGCTGAACGCCTTTTCGTCGTCTAGGGTGATAGATACATTCCAACACACCGCCCATTTTCCCTTCCCCTACATGCAAGTCCCAGGACAGTGCGCATTGCGAACGCCTTTGGCTTGGCTGACGAGCGCATTCTTTCTTATAACGACCCCGCCCCCCGGACCCCCGAGAGTAGGATGTTTCAATCGCTACGAAGCAACGTTATGCAGCTCTTCCAACAACCCAAGGCCGTCCCTCCCGTCTCGTCCCTAGCCAATCTAGGCGTTAACAAACAGTTTGTGTTGGCACTTGATGCACCGGGCGTCCCTTCGGACCTTCTCTCCTTCCCCCTCTCCTGGTCCACATCCAACAAGATCGCTGTTGCATGTGGTTATGATGTGTATTACCAGGACCTCGACACGCGGGAAATAACCCACCTATGTAATACTGATCCTCTGATAAGGGTTATTGATTGGGCAAAACAGGATTCCAACGTTCTCGCCCTCGGTGCGGAGCGAGGAACTCTTCATCTGTGGGACGCTGCAGACTCAACACTCGTTAGGGATTGGTCAGACGAGAAGCGAATCGGCGTTTACTCGCTCAGTTGGCACGACGAAGTACTGGCGGTGGGTGAGAGGCCAGGATCCATCGGCTTATACGACGTCCGCGTCCCGCAGACCATTGCAAAATTAGGGGGGCACAGGGTTCCGGTATACGCCCTTGAGTGGAGCCCAGATGGGAAATACCTTGCCAGCGGCGATGCCTCAGGCGTTGTACAGATCTGGGATGCTGCCGCGTGTAAGTCCCTGGGCGAGGGTAACAAGAAGGGCGGGCGGATGAAGCACGCGGCGTTGGTCAAGGTGGTTTCAAGAATATCTCTCACGGAACCTGGATTGACTGTCATTTCCAGGCGCTCGCATGGTGTCCTTGGAAACCAGAGCTCTTGGCTACTGGGACTCTCTCGCCGGATGGCAGGATTCGCGTTTGGAACACGTTGGAGACAATTGACAAGTCGACTTCCCCGACGCACACGATTCCTATGCGTACAGCCATCACCTCGCTTCATTGGTCACCCCATTGCAAAGAGCTCCTGAGTACCCACGGCGACTCATGGCAAGACAATACTGGTGGCCTCAAGAAACACTCCACCGAATTCAGCAATTCGATCACAGTCCACTCGTACCCAAGCTACAGCAGACTTCTGAGCCTAACAGCGCATACCTCTGCCATCGGCCATAGCTGCCTAAGCCCAGATGGAACGAAGATTTTCACTATTTGTCCGGCCGAAGAGGCCATGAAGATGTGGAAGGTGTGGGGTACGGGTGATCAAGAGGATGAAGGAGGGGGAGGCGGGAGTATATTCAATGGGTCGAAGTTTGCGATCAGATAGCTGGCTGTGCCTCTATCCGTTGGAGTTGCTGGTTGAACCTGTCGTATTGCTGTTCGTCTTGCTTTAATCGTTGCTTGTACAGTACACACTTGCCATCTAGCATGCCATGTTGCCGACACCCACAAGGACCATCCGATCGACGATCAGCCGTTCGATCTCTGCACGTGACGCCGCCAACATCCAGCTCATTGTGACTACCGTCAACAGAAATGTCTACCTTCCTTCGACGATTCACGACGTCCGCATCCACAGCCGCAAAGTACGTACCTCACACCATACTTTACCAATTCTTTCCTCAACCCTCCCTCCCGTCTAGACGAAACGTCTTCGTGAGTCAACGCACACTGCAGTTGCCTCCCAGGCTTGACCACCTTTCGCGCAGTTTGATGTTGCTGTCGATTCCAAACCTGCCGGGAGGATCGTCTTCAAACTGTATGACGAAACTGTCCCCAAAACTGCCAAAAACTTCCGCGAGCTCGCCACCGGTCAGCATGGCTTTGGCTACCAGGGATCTACGTTCCACAGAGTAATTCCAAACGTGCGTCATTGAACCCTTTGACATCACTTCACCGTGTCACCTTTGATTTTCTGCATATTCCTAGTTCATGCTCCAGGGTGGAGACTTCACTCGTCACAACGGCACTGGTGGAAAGTCCATCTTCGGGGAGATGTTCCCCGGTACGCCCCGTCATTAGCACCCGATTTCTAGCCATTCTCAACTGCTCCGGTAGACGAGAACTTCAAGCTCAAGCACAGCCGGCCCGGGCTCTTGTCTATGGCCAACGCGGGACCCAACACCAATGGTTCACAGGTTTGTCTACTCTCGGAAACGCACAATAGGTCCAACTCACATGGCCCCAGTTCTTCATCACGACCGTTGTCACCCCCTGGCTGAACGGAAAGCACGTTGTCTTTGGAGAGGTGGCAGAAGGTATGGACGTAGTGAAGCAAGTGGAATCCGTTGGAACCGAGAGCGGACGCCCTCAGGTAAAAGTGACTATTACTTCCTCTGGTGAGGTGTAACGGTTCGCCACCCCTGCAGAAATGTAGCCTCCATAGAGTACCACTGAATCCACCCATTTCGATGCACCACAACAACGCCCTGATGATCAAACTACCATTCCTCGAGGGCCAAACTGATCAGTAACGTCGCACCCGAGTCATTTCCCTTCATGTTAAGCAATCTGACCAGCCTCCATCCTTGCTGTATGTGCGAGAGCCGTGCACAAAACACTGCGAGTTCGTCGTCTCTTCCGTACTCGTCTTCTTGCAGGAGAATTCTGAGTTGGACTGGTCAGTTCAGTCTCTTGTCACTCGCGCCCATCCGCGATCTCACCGCAGGAAAGCCAGCTCATCACTATCGTAGCTGAACTGGAACTTCTCATCCCATACGAGGTCTGCACCGGTGCTTCCACGAGGGGCTTCTCCCTGCCTCGATTTGGTCTTCCACTCGTGAGTCCGTTTCATGTCCATCAGCTGCACTCGGACGTAAGAATGGAATTTCGTAGTGTCGTCAGGGCAGGGCACTATGGACAGTCCCGTTGATAAAGAACTCGGGTGACGCGAATGTTTAACCACATACTGGCTGAGACCCCGTAGACATGACCCAGGAGCTTCACGCGCTTCGGACGTTCCTGAGGGGATCCACGCATGTGAGCCGGCTTCAGCACCCAACCCGGCGTCCCGACGAACAGCGCCTCGTTTAGTTGCATCCCTTTGTCATATCTTTGCCAGTTCAAACAAACGATCTGCGATCCGCTCTGCCACTGAACCAAAGGATTCTGGTTGCCCGAAGTGACGCGAAGACCTTTCGGGTAGACCCTTCTCAAGTGTCTTCGAGAATGGGACACCAAATGCTTCACAAAACGTGGTAACAGGGAGAGCATCCCAGATTCAGAGATATTGATCATAACTGGGACAGGGTACTCCGATCCTGTGTGGTCTGGTTATACGTTGAATGTTACTGCTACTGGAAGGTGCGTACTTTCTGTGTGCCAATCCTTTCCGGGTTTCATGCTTCTCGTGTAGGGTCCAAGAGCAGCGAGGGCGTCGGATATTTTTGCTGGTACCGGCCGATTCTTTGCTGAACGTTTTCTTCCCACGAGCTTACTGAGGACTTGGCTATGCCATTCCTGCGATGATTCAGAATCCGTGGAGGAGGCAGAGGATGTGTCCGTAGGTTTTTCTCCTGACACCGGAGCATTGTGGTACTCCACCTAGGCATATTTGCTCAGTGAATGAAGCCACACTAGTAACCAGCATACCATGAGCAGAATCTTCCCTTTCAGCTCTCGTGGAGATATCTCATCTGGAGTCGTTCCGTGCAAGACTTCCCTGACAAGTTTGTCGCCCCAGGTTCGGCCCATGAGATCGATCATCTCAGGTTGACCCTCTACCCCAACGTGGCACTCGAGGCTGACGAGGACGGGCCAGTCGTTCGCGGTAATAGAGTTTCCTATCGCTTCACAAACATCAAGGAATGGGACGCTCTTGCTGAAGGTGTGCCCATGAGTGACGATGGGTCCTTTTGCAGACGGCCACACGTCGATCTCAACGCATCTCGCGCCATGGGATAGGACGTGAGTGTAAGCGGCCGCGGTAGAATGTCCGAGCAGCTGCCTAGCCATGAGATATGTGTTGTGTGAGGACCTAGAACCAAAGTATCGGCCAACTGAAGAATGAATTATTTGGACACAAACGATATGAAGTAGTCCATGATTGGATGGGGATCGTGGACTGGGGGCGAACTCAAAACGGGGAGCTTCAAAAGTGCTTCGGGGTCCTGCAGGAGTATGTCAATGATGCCGATATGGGATGGTCGTTCGATGAGATGCGGACCATTCCCAGTTGGCTTGTGATGTACTGTCGTATCTCGCCGCTGAGTTGCACCGGGGTGTTATCTGGTGGCGAGAGGTTGATTGCAGTGTCCGGCCGGTAAACCCTGGCCAGAGCAGCTTCGTCTGCTGCGGAACTCATTGTTTGTGGTCGATGAGATGGTGTGTGACGTAGCGCTGGGATAATCACCCAGGTGGTGATCCCACGGCCTGTTTTATGAGACAGACTCTGAGATGCTTGCGCCGATGGCGAAGAGAGGAATGCGATAGTGGTCACTTTACATCCGATAGCTCCCCTGTGGCACCTTTGATACCCTTTAGCATCGCCTCCAGAAGTTTCTGTTGCGTCTCCTCCCCAGCTTCTGGATCGGCCACCCTTTCCGCCATGAACTCTGCCACGAACCGAGCTACACCTTGTTCTCCCACCTCGCCATGTGCACGAGGTCCCCACTTCCACTCCACATTGCTACTCTCTTCTCCCCCGGCCTGGGTGGCGTTTGGGACCCTACTCCGCTTCCCGCCGGACTTGACATCCCCGATCCTCGAGTAGTCAAGGTAACCTTGTCTTACTAGCTGAGTGAGATACACATTAACCGTAAGAGACTGGTGGGTTGATTTATCGTCGAAATACACGGATTCCGTCGGTTGCAACTGTAGCTGTTTGAGGATGGCTCGCAATTCATCTAAAATGGCCCCATGAGTGCGGATCGGAGCATACGGGCAACATGCGTACTGTCGGCGATCACTCGCCCGCTGACGAGTATGAGTGCGAGGACGACATATAGAATGCCCAGTGAACCGAGCTGGTCGGAATCACTCCAGGATATTATGCTCCCATACGTGACAAGGGCCACATCATCAGCCCCCTCGGGCAGGTCCTCGATCTCCTGCTCGTAAATTTCTTGATCTGTGAGGGCAGCATAATCAAGAATGACCGAGTCCAGTATCGAGCGCAGGATGTAACTCTTGCTCCCAGTGGCGGCGACTGTACCATTGCATTCATTTGAGATGGGGCGGTGGGAGATTGGAGGGTTGTGCTGACCTTTCTTCTTCACACCGGTGGCCTTTCTTCGATCTCCTCCGTCTGCATTGTCCTTGGAAGTATCTTCCTTATCAAGTTCTGCTCGCGACTGCAGCTCGACCAGTTCCATCCCGAAAGTAGTCCGTAGGATTCCCTGTGCCCGTTCTAGCACATTCTTAAATGCACGGGGTGTGTTCCCAAGTACTGCGAGCGCGGAGGTGGAAGTTATTCCCGGTGTCCGCGAAGGATAAAACATAAGTACCCTTTTTCGAGATTTCCTCGCGTCTTAGAGGCGCTCTGCGGTTTTCTGTAAACAGCGCAAGGCGGACTAGATCTCGAGCCTTTCGATCCGCTTCCTGGGTGACCTGATGGTTATCTGGATGGTAGCAAGGACGTGGTACGGCCTACCTCGTTGTTTACCCCCCTGGTCTGGTCCAGATCATCATCCTCGCCGACGGTCTGAGTATTCGCGGGAGCACCGTCCGTGTCGTCCTCCGAGTCCTGGGCTCCGCGTCTCCCATGTTTCTTCCTTTGAGTTCGCGTTGGTTGTGTAGATTGCGAAGAGCGAGTATTGAGTGGCATCGCTAAAGTGTCAATGGAAACGGGATCGCGACGCGACGCGCGATGGTGTTCTTAACACGTGATGATACATGATGTACGTCGTATCTGGATTATCTACTGTAAAGCTTCACCTCAAGTCAATTTCTGTAAGATTACACTGTTTGCGAGCCCCGCATCTTTGATTGTCTGCGTGTCATCGTCTAACGTTTTGTTGGGGAAAGTCGTCCCAATGGTGTATGGACGAGCCAAATTGACGGGGTCAGATCTAGGGGAAAGGTCGGTCGAGAGCGGCTGGGGTGGACACAATGAACTCACGCGTTGATGAAGTTCCTTATGTCACCAACGGTGTGTGTGAGATTCATCCTACATACCATCCTATTGGTTGCGCCGTCAATCGAAGCAGGGTTGGGGTGGAAGTGACACTTACCTGGTCCCATCTGCCAAACGGAGTTGAATACTAGTCGTTGGTTGACTTTGATCCACCTCGAACCTCGTTGTCACTCTTTGCGGCTCGCTGGGACCAACCCCTTCATCGAACCTTCCAGGCATCGGATGTTCAGTCCCGGAGATGGAAGGAACAGGGGCCCCGAGTCGATTGCCAGTGCCGGAGAAGGCTTGAATTGGACCGGCAGCTGGAGGGACATAGTCCTCGTCAGTCCGGCGAGCGACGCGCAGCTCAACGGGTTGCCCGACTTGGACGTTCAAAATCTGGGGAGGGGCCCGGCTGGAGAATCGTGAGACAGGGGACATGAAATGGAGGGGATGATTGTACCCGGAATTGATTTCTTCCAGAATTTGTGCATTGTTTGGATCGTCGTATCGCATCAACGGACCGTCTTCAACACTGAATCCGTCCCTCCAGAATGTCAGATGTCGAATCGCAGGGGGAGCGTCTGGTGGATCTCGGTGAGCAAGCATCAGAAGGGGGGTACCTTGGGTGACGAACCTTGTGCATCTGGGTCAGGGATGTAGGCACTCTCCATATCGTCACTCCCTAGGGTGTATCCGCCGCCAGTGAACACGCTACGAGGGGTGTTATTTGCGGCCGGACCGGCTCTAAGTGTCGTGGTTTGTAAGATGAACAATCGTTGTGAATTTGTTGCTCACTCTGCGGCCCTACGCAAGAGATCCTGCACAAGGGACCCCCCCGGAAGGTTGGGACGACCGGGGTTTTCTACCGATATCCCACTTGAACATGGCGGATTAGAGGTGCGATTGAGGTCGATGACATGATGAAGGCAGACCTTCGCTCGCCACCGGCAAACCAACTTTCTGCCTGATCTCTACCAGACTCTTCTTCGTCCTCATCGTCGCTCATGTGCTGTCTTGCTGGCGGATCTGGCTGGGTGGTGTCGCGGAGGGTCGCGATCCTGGGTCCGCTCGGGTTGTTCCTGGAGTGATTAGTTGCGTAAGACGTCGCTTAGACAGGTAAAATCAGGAAACTAACCTGTCGGACCCCGACTGAGAGTTGCTGTTCCAGTCCCCAATCCTGCCAATCTTTCTCGACATTGTCTCAAATGTCGACTGCGTGTGAGCGGGGAAGTGACGTGACGGTGTGTGTGACGGCGGCGGGAACACGAGGAGATGATGGATGGCGCACTTCCCTTCTCTCCCTCCTCATCCACATCCGCAACGACCTACAATTGCCCCGCAACATGCAAGACAAGGTGACTAAATCCGCTTGCATTCTTCTCTCCCGCCCTCACTTTTGCCCCTAGGTCCCAGGTGCTGATAAGGTTACCATGTCCAGAGCGTTGGGTGCCGCTTTCCTAAGTCACCAGGTCGAGCAGCTCGAGAAGTCGGTAAATAACCGCAAACCGGGAACCACAAACCGGAGGGATCGCGGGGTACCTTACAGCGACCAAGGCGGATGGAACTCTTCCGAGAAAAATCACAATCAGCCAGGCGGCGTGACTTCCCGACGAGCCTCCGGCTCACCACCGAAGCATCGTATCGACGATAGGTCGCTTAGAGACCCCTCGAGCCAGAAGCAGAAGCGCGGCCAAGACACCAAGGATGCCGACATCATAGTCCTAGATTCCAGTGTCTTGATCCACGCTTTGGGTCAACTCAAGAAGTGGAGTCGGGACGGTCGCGAGGAAATCATAATTGTTCCTCTTGAAGGTGAGTGAGAGTTGTTTTCCGAGTTTCTTGAGTTTGACCCCTCCCCCCCCTCAGTCCTTAACACCCTCGACCTGCTCAAGAAGGGCACCAGTCCACTCTCTCAACGTGCCCGTGCCGCGTCTCGAGTGCTTGAGGCTCAAGTTGGGACAAATCCTCGTATACGCGTTCAACAGGACGATGCCTTCGTTTCTTGGGAGGCTATTTCCTTCAATACCAACGCACCAAACCCACTGATGGGATCTCCCATATGGCTCCGTAGAACCATCTGCTGTGCATACTGGGAGTTGGGGCGTCAGGAAACCTCTCCCAACACCGGGAACGAGCCCCGGAACGCGAACCCAGGGCTCGTTTTTGCTGTCGTCGCTCAGAACTCCGAACCGGTGACATTGGCTCCAAAACACCCCCCGCTTGTGGAATCACCTGTCCCCCTTCCTACACCTCATGTCAACAAGTTTGAGCCCCGTACCACTGGCACTCTCGTCGCCTATTGGGCTGCCCGCGCTGGATTAAATGTACTGGAGGTCCAACCTTCGCACGAGGACGCACACGGCAACAGGAAGTACGAAGACTTCGACGGCGCGTCCAGGAATAAGAAAAATGTGCCCCAACAAATTCACGGCAGAAACAGGAACGGTGGAGCCCCTCCTGTCCTTCGCAGTGGGAAAGGTCTTGTGGAACGTCCGCCCGCTGTGAAAGCCATGATGGATGTGGTTTCTCAGCCAAGTAGGGTCGTACGAGTCCTCGCCCGCGGCGAGAAGCTGGAGCCCGACACTTAGCGTGGACCGAGCTGTATGTTTTTTTTTACCTTCGGACCTCTCCGTTTTCACGTCGCTAACACCAATCTCAGTCAACCACGACCTAGTATCTCGACCCTTCACCATGAGTGGGGGGAGATCACGTTTCCATCTTCGAGCGTCGAACACAGAGGGCGCTGACTCATTTTGAACGCTGTTTTGGTGGTCTACCCTTAGAACGGTGGCTTCGCGTCGCTCCCTCGTGCTCGAGCCGAGTAGTGAACAGGCAGAGGTGGCGACGGTACTTCCTGTTCTGCCCGGGATTCTCTTACCCTTCCTCTCGGACCCTGTCTCGTCATACTAAATGTATGTAAGATCTTTCTCCCCGTCTATGCACACCTTCCTCCAGTCTTGTTTTGTACTCGTGACTTTAGTCGTATTTGTTACAGAATGGATGACTTGAATTGTCTGCCTGCTCAGGTTTTTACTCTCTTATGGAGGTGTCCGTTGTCATCGTCCCGCAAGGCTTTGACCTTCTTTCGCTGTAACTTGTCCAGATTTTGGTTCCCAACGTGTACGCGTCCACGCAAGTCCCCCATTTCGTCCACCCCAAAGTTCTTTCTCTTCTTGCCCAGCCCACTCTCCACGTCCTTCTTTGTGATCTTTGGCCGTTTCAGGGCGGCCTTCATCATGTCCTCGTCCGCTTCCCGATTGCGCCTGAGCAAAAGGTCGAAGTGTGGACCCATAGGCGTAAGTTCAGCTCTCGGGGTTTTCACACCGGAAGAGAGCATCTTGAATGTGTACGTTCGTACGTGGACCCTCGGAAGGGAGGTGGAGGAGGCCAAATTCAAGTCTGGCGGGGTGGGGGCGACGGTAACGCTGATGACGTGCTCTAGCCCGGACAAGCAAATGGAGTCGATGGCTTGCCCGTTGAACATGTCCATCAACATCGTCTTGAGTTGTGTATATCGCGGATGGGAATCGAAAAGTTCGGATGAGAAATGCATTAATGGTTTGTGCCCTGGTGTCGATTTCGGTGTCTTCAGATAGACGGTGGTCAGAATTCTGGTGTATGACCTGAGTGAGAGGGGTAATCGTACCTTCAGTTCATTCATACTGACGAAGTTCTCCACTCCGACCTCACACATGTCCAACAGTCGGTTGTCAAAAGTCCTCGCAAAAACGAGGTTGTCCGGGCGCTTCTTGGAGTTTTGGCCGACAACGAACATTGAAGCATCGTTCTTCAGAGCCCAGAACTCTAATGAGGAATGATCTTCGAAGGGTCTGATCAGGTTCTTTTTTGAGAACGAAATCGAGTATGGTCGTTTTAACGCCATCTACACCACCAGTCAACGACGGGGAGGGGGATGAAAAGGATATTCGCGACTGGCCAATTCTTGCATGGTTCCATTTAACCTCTCCCCGGTGTGTGTGCCCTTGACAAATATTACAGTGCGAGGATCCTCGGCTTCTTTTGGTTGTCGAGCCTCAAGAGCTCGCTTCGACCGAGCATTCTTTGGTTTCCTTGGAGGATAAACGTCAGCGACCTCACAAACACAGAATGTATGCTGCGTACACCGTTCGCAGCATGATCGACAAGAGGAAAAACGTGAACGGGTGATGCCGATCGGGGCGGGGTCGGTTAATCTCGTATCGCGCACAGTTGGATTACAGGTACGCCCATAATTCTGGCGCCCATCCAGCGACTTGCGCGCCGTATCTTGGTACGTCTTTCGACACGACGACTACGTAGGCCAGACGTAAGTTGAGCCAGACAGGATTGCAGGTGTGATTTCTATGAAAGCCATCAAGCGTTCATACCTCCATGACCGGTCCTTTCCAATCGGCTCCGTTCGAGGTCATTGATTACATCCTCAGCCTGACCAACCCAGAGACAGTCTCCAGTGTCTCCCAGACATCCCGCGCTCTCCATACCTACATCCGAGACAACGTCTTCCTCTGGAAATCTCTCTTTGCAAAGTACTTCGACCTCCCCGGGGAACTCCACCAATCCACAAACTGGAGATCAAAGGTCCAGTCCCGCATTCAAGCCAAACACACCATTCTCGCTTTCTTCTCCACCCACGTATCGGGCGAAGAACTCGAGAATGCGTTCAAGATCTTGGTTCAGATGGTTCGATCCGCACCTCCAGGTCGGAGGTGGTCCAAGAACATAACATGGCTCGATGGCATCCTCACGAACCCTGCCTTATGGCCCTCACACTCCCCACTAACCTCCACTCATCCCCTACTCAGCCAACATTCACAATCACAGTCCGAGCTCCAAGCCCTCGAATGCGATAAAGTCGGTAGACCAGGAGACAGATTCACGGCCCGCACCTTTGTATATGACATGCGCAACTACCACCGCTCCAAGCTCTACGGCCCATTCATGCCCCGGGGCTCTCAGAACGACCCTCTCCAAATCAACTACGTTCACCTCAGATACCTTATGAATGTCCTCCTAAACAACCTTCGCGATAGCCATAGCGATGATGCTCACGTCTGGATGAAACGTGGGTTCGAAAACACCCGGCCGATGACCGCCCCTCCGAGTCCTGTAGATGGCGACTGGGCTGGCGTCCAAGGCGATTGGCTGCGCTTTGTGTCGTGGGTAGGATACGAGGAGCTAGAGGAATACAATGTAAGATATAAACAACCCACCGTGTCTAAAACCTCATCCACTCTTCACATCGCAGTGGCCAGACGGTAAACTGCCGGACATCGGGGACGAACTGGACGCGGGTGTTTTCCGTAACCCGTGGTTTATCGAGGCCCACGCGTTCCTCCAAGTGACTATGCGCGTCACATCGATCGATTCACCGCCCAGACATAATCCGGAGAGGAAACCGACCATTCATTTCGAAGGAAACACCCTCGGTGGAGGTACAAACGAGGCCAGAGTACGAGGCACAGTACACGACGAAGGGGGGGACGTGATCAGGTGGAGTGTGAGCAGTATTGTGGGTGGGGAGATGAGGTGGCATACAGAGGGTGTCCAAGTCGGTGGTGTCCAAAGTGCTGCAGGCTGGGTAGGGTGCTGGACAAGCCCTGCACACGAAACGTACGATCCAGCTGGTCCCAACTGGACGTATAAGCTAAGATAAAATAATTTTCTCATCGAACTGAAGCTACATAAACCGTAAATATGACAATGGCTAACATACAAGTATCGTTAATCCGTCTGACCCTGGACCTGCCCCCCTGCGTTTTCGATGCACCCCAGTGTCACGCTTGCCATGAATCCCGGCATACATTGTACCTCTTCCAACCAGTGTCGCATCAGCTGCGGTAGGTCGTCTGGTCCGCCTTCGCCCTGTCCTACCAGCTGTATTGAGGTCGCGTCCCCGTTCATCGCGGGCTTGAACACGAATACGGCGTTCAAGTCGTACACCGATGTCATCCTGACGGTGCCGTTCGGATTGAAGGCCAGCTTGAACCCAAGGATTGAAGAGACCACTTCACGAAACTCGCCGCTCTTTTTCGCATATATCTATGGGGGCAGTCAGGAAGCGTATAGGGAGAGCGAGGTTCAGTGGAAGAACCTCTTGTAGCCGTTTGATTCGCTTCTCCTTATGCTCCAAGGCCAAGGCCAACTCTGCCTTCTCCGTCTTTATTACCTCCCAACTCTCCTTCGGGACGAAATCTGCTGAGGATGCATTGGGGTCACACCCACCAGTCTCCGACGCCACGAGCTTTTTCAACAACGCCTCATTCTCGCCCTTGAGTCGGTCCAGGGTTGCTTGGCGTAGGTCAAGCTCTTGCTGTGCAGGGTTGTCCTTGAACGTCAGCACCCGGGTTCCAGGGGGGATTTGTCGCCCTGCCCCGATCTCTCCGCCAAGATCAAACAATCTTTGTTCAAGCTCCTCAACCTTTGCGAGTCCCTCTTCCACCGCGTCTTCCGCCTCCTTCAAGTCTAATAGGTAGTGTGAGTGGCACGGTTCAAAAAGCATAAGTACACCGCACCAATTTCCAGAGCCTTAATCTTGGAATTGGACTCCTCGATCTCAGATTGCAATTGTTCGCGAGTTTTCCCAGACCCAAGAGAACTGGAATTTCCCCCGATGGCATCAAGTTCAGCCTCCAGTTCCCTTATGCTAGATTTATACTCAGTGAGTAGGCGCTCGAGATCGGCCAGCCGTTGCTCTTTCGCCCGGCCAACCATAGTGGGACTTTTGCCAGAGTCCTCGGCATTATAGCTGGCCTGCGGTGAGGTGCTTCAGTGAGGTGTTTGAGGGGGAGTGAATAGAAGCTCACAAGCATTGCTTGTAAGAACGAAACCTCTCTCTCTGCGAGGATAGCGCGTCGTTCGTTACGCCCTCCCTTGTCCTCCAATGCCTTTAGCTGTTTCTCGAGCCACGCGACAGTCTGCTTTGACCGGTCTTCTTGGGAGGTTAGATCAACTATCTCCCGCTCCTTCTGCCGCAAAACGGCTTTGAGGGCCCCAAACTCCTCCAGGACGCGCCCATGTTCGAGTCGTAGGCTGGTGAGACTGCGGGTCACCGATGCGGGGGTGCGCGCGGGAAGCTCGGATGCGTGTGTCTTGGATGCCCTGTGAACGGGAATTAGTGCAGGTCGAGGGAAAGACCTCGAGCTAGCGTGCCATTCCTCCCTTTCCTTTCGGGCTGCCTCAACTTCTGCTTCGAGCCTGGCTACAGACTGCCGTAACGAATCCATGTCGGCCAGCTTGCGGTTCAGATCGCGGTTCTTCTCTTTCAAAACTTCAATGCTCTCGTTTCTTTGCCGCAGCTGAGTGAGTTCTCCCGTCATCCGAGCGCTGGAGGATTCCAGGTTCCGGAGGTACGCAGCCTGCCTGGTAAGTTCATCCCTCACAACCTTCCAATCATTGTCCGTAGAGGGATCCGTGGTAGCTGGACCTTCGGATACCTTATGAGACTTGAGAGCATCGTTCTCTTCCTCTAATTCTCGAAGTCTCTGACTCCCCTCCTCAGCAATACGTTTCCACGTAATGGATTCATCCTCGAAGAATTTCGCCTGACGTGTCGACTCGGCCAGTTGTGACTTCTGGCCGTTGATCATTTGATTCGTCGAACGCGAGAGTTGTGAGTGGACTTCATCTGAGTTTGACTTGTCCTCCTCGAGTTTGAGTAGAGAGGTGCGTAGTCTCTGAATTTCTGTTTGGAAAGATAACTGTAGTAAAATGACAAGACGTTAGATCGTATTTGTAGGGGTTACAAGTTGGCTTGCCTTTTCTTTCTCTCTCGCTGCTTGCTCCTGTTCCTTCTCCTCCCTCTCAGATTGTTCCCTCAAAGCCAGTAACCTCCTGTCACCCTCCAGCCGTTCGACGGTTGAATCGCGCTCACGCAGTTTCGCTTCAAGCTCTACTTTCTCGCTCCGGGCTTGAAGGAGTTGACGTTCGAGGGAAGCGTGGGCCATGCTCGAGGTGAAAGTGCTCGTACGTTGCTGTCGCTTTGCGGCCGAGAGCTGTGGATCTGGGATGGGACGTCAACATCACGGTGAACGAGGTTTTGGTTGCACGAACCGCGTTCAAGTTCGGCGGTGAGAGAATCCCGTTTCACGGCAGCCGACCTCGAAGAACGAGAGGTGGAAGGGTTTGCCGTTGCCGATGCCACATTTTGTCTCGCTCCGTTCATAGGGACGCTTCGTGGTGGGCGGAAAGACGCGATCGACTTGCGATATAACATTCGTGAAACAGTTGCTTTGTCTATACGCGTTTTCTTCACTACTTCGTATTGCATGCTCGGGGGACCGCGTTTAATACCTTTCGTGCGTCTTCTGAAGCTTCAGGCTTTGGTTAGGGTAGAGAGGGTTGGCTACTGCACGCCTTTGCCTTACCCATCCAGCGGTACCGGCAACCAAATATGATTTTTTACCAACGCAAGGCTCCAGATACGTAGGGCGTTCGGCCACCAGAAGTTGGTGCGGTCCTGTGGTCCAAGTTGTGGACGGGAGATCCAGAATCAAAGAGCGGCAAGTGAGCTTGACCGTCCGTCTGCATCCAACTCCGATCGAACCAGTTCCGTTCCGTGACTTCCACCTCGTCCGTCAACGATGACCGTGTTCGCGTCCGGATGGGTCTTCTCCTCCGTACGCAGGTCGTCCGCCACCACTCCACTTACCAGACTCTCCTTTCCCTCTCGCCTCGCTTCCACGACGACAGCAACCCTGCGGGTCTCTCCGGAAGCACCCACGTCTCAGCCAGTTTACGAACTCACAGAAAAGGACAAAGCGCGACTCAAGTTCCAGCGGAACATCGGAGTCTCTGCCCACATAGATTCCGGTAAGACTACGCTGACAGAACGGATCCTTTATTACACCGGTAGGATCAAGGACATTCATGAAGTCCGCGGTCGCGACAACGTGGGGGCCAAGATGGACAGCATGGACCTGGAACGTGAAAAGGGCATCACAATCCAGAGCGCTGCAACATTCTGTGACTGGGTCGCCAAGGATCCCGCTACTGGTAACAAGCAAGAGTATGCGGTAAATATCATTGACACGCCAGGTAACAAGCCTTGACACCCCGTCCGAGACACACGACGCTTATCATGTAATGTAGGACACGTGGACTTCACAATTGAGGTCGAACGCGCTCTACGTGTCCTGGACGGAGCGGTTTTAGTTTTGTGCGCTGTTGCTGGCGTCCAGGTACGGCCCCTTTAACCCACCCACCGATCACCTTGTTTTGACCGCCAATCTAGAGCCAAACAATCACGGTTGACCGACAAATGAGGAGGTACAACGTCCCGCGAGTGTCTTTCATCAACAAAATGGATCGAGCCGGTGCAAATCCTTGGCGGGTGGTAAACCAGATCAGAACCAAGTTGAGGATCCCAGCCGCAGCGGTCCAGGTTCCCATCGGCGTCGAGGATGAACTCAAGGGGGTCGTCGATTTGGTTCGGTGGAAAGCTATCTACAACCAGGGTCAAAAGGGGTATGCACCGAGTTCCGAATCCGTTCTGCGCGAATTCTCACATAGAAAATGTTAGTATCGACGTGGTTGAGTCTGACGAAATCCCGGAATCAGTCATTGCCTTGGCAAAGCAGAAACGGCAGGAACTCTTGGAACAACTCGCCGAGGTCGACGACGAAATTGGTGAAATACTGATCATGGACGAGGAACCATCTGTGGCTCAGGTTGCTGAGGCCATCCGCCGTGCTACAGTCGATTTAAAGTTCACCCCAGTTTTCCTCGGTTCGGCTATCAAGAACACTGGCGTGCAACCTCTCCTAGATGGTGTTTGCAATTACCTCCCTACCCCATCTGAGTCTGAGGTTACGGCACACGACACCTCCCTCCCCGTTTCTACCCCTCAGGTTCCATTGACACCGGCTTCGGCCGCTCCGTTGGTTGCGCTTGCCTTCAAATTGGAGGAAGGCCGGTTCGGACAATTGACTTATATGCGCGTGTATCAGGGATCAATGAGGAAGGGCCAACTCATCTTCCACGCTCGCACAGGGAAAAAGGTCAAAATTCCCCGGTTGGTTCGGATGCACAGTAACGAGATGGAGGAGATCGACGAGATCGGACCCGGCGAAATCTGTGCCATCTTTGGTGTGGATTGTGCCAGCGGTGATACGTTCACCGACGGAACGACAAGTTACTCGATGGTGTGTATCCTCTGACCGACCATGGGCCTCGTCGCTGAGAATCTTTTTCCATCAGACTTCTATGTTCGTTCCGGATCCAGTTATCTCACTCGCGTTGAAACCCGTCGGGAAAGAAAGCCCCAACTTTTCTCGGGCTCTGAACCGATTCCAAAAGGAAGATCCCACGTTCCGTGTACACATCGATCATGAGAGTAAAGAAGTAAGGTTTCCCTTCTCGTGTATCTCCCCTTGGCTGACCTGCTGCAGACGATCATTTCCGGTATGGGAGAACTTCACTTGGATATTTACGTCGAGCGCATGCGGCGGGAGTATAACGTGGAATGCACAACCGGCAAACCTAAGGTGGCGTTCCGTGAAACGATCACACAACGTGCAGAGTTCCAGTACACACACAAGAAACAGACCGGCGGAGCTGGGCAATACGCTCGAGTAATCGGATATGTTGAACCCATGGAGAAGGACGAAGAGAGCGGGAAAGATGTCGGATTCGAGAACCTGGTTATGGGCGGTAATATTCCCACCAACTATATCCCCGCCGTCGAGCGTGTAAGTGTTTGGCCATTTGCCAGACTGTCTATCTGATTGTTTATAGGGTTTCTACGAGGCGCTCGAAAAAGGAACACTGAGCGGAAATCAAATTACTGGGTGCCGAATGGTTCTTCAGGACGGAGCGTTCCATGCGGTCGATTCGAGTGAACTGGCTTTCAGACTTGCCACGATTGGGGCGTTCAGGGAGGTTTACAACAAGACGAAGCCTGTAATCCTGGAGCCAATTATGAACGTCGAGGTCGTTGCACCACTCGAGTTCCAGAGTGCAGTCATCGGGGGACTCAACTCGCGACGGGGAACAATTGTCGATACTGAAGTAAGGGAGGACGAGTTCACGTGCCTCGCAGAGGTGGCCCTCAACGACATGTTTGGGTATTCCAACCAGCTGAGAGGGGCTACCCAGGGCAAGGGCGAGTTCTCGATGGAATACAAAGTGAGCTGGTTCCCACCCTGCTGTTCGGGGCGATGCTGACCATCGGGCCCAGACACACATGGCGGTTTTACCCAACGTCCAGAAGGAGTTGGAGGATGCTTACAGAAAGACTATACCCCAGGCCAAAAAGTAGACTACATATAATGACTTTTAGATCATAGATAGCCGACATGCTTACACTGTTAATGCATGGTAATGCGATCACCGGTCACCTCAGGCTGCCTCCTGTCCGATGGAGACAAACTGACGGGCCACGTGCTAGCGGCTGCGCAGGGCCAAGCCGGATGCGGGCACAAAAAGATGGGCGCTGCGATCGAAACAGCTCTCTCTTTCCCTCTCCTGCAGACTACTATGGCGGTCGGTAGGTGTTTTAAACATGTTCCAATTCGTTTCAACTAATCCGTCTTGCAGCAACGCTCTTGCTCACCCTATCCTTGTTATCTCCGGTCGTAATGGCCGACCGTTACTGCTACTACGATGCGTCAGCCGCCCACTCGCCCCCCCAGTCCCCTCGCAGCTGACCTCCCCCATTAGTTTTGGTCGGATCATTTGCAGGGACCGATTCAGCACCGCTGCCCGTATTGGCATCGCGGTTGCCAGTTTCGTGGTCATCTTTGCCATCCTCCTAGCGTACAGCATGTACCGCAGACGGAGGGCTGCGCGGGCCAACATTGCTGTAGTTCATGCCCCACAGAGCCAGCAACAGGGTTACCCGGACCAATACCCCCCACTACCTCAGGGGGGCTTCTTGGGGACCCCACCCGGAGGCAATGGACAGAAAGCGCAGCAGGGATACGATCCACAACCGTACAATGGCCAATACAACCCACAATACAATGACCAATACGGCCCACAGTACAATGGCCAATACAACCAGCCGTATAACAGTCCTCAGTATCCTCCTGCCACCTACGACCAGGGCCAACCGGTGAGCACGATTCCGATCTCTGGCTCTACCTCCTTTCATCCCCGTCTCGTAGGTGCCCCCGTACCCTGGCTATGGGCCACCGCCCGGCCCTCCCCCTCAGCAGCATCGCGTGTAGAAAACCGGTTTGGTTCAACGCGTTGTACCATAGTCCTCCCTGCGATAGTGTCGGGACTGTTATACTACACGATACTCCACAGAATTCATGATGACCTCGATAACGTGACTAACTTTGCTCGGGATGAGGAACGAAGATGAACTGGTAATACTATCATTGGATGAGGATTGTGACTGCCATGGCTATACACGCCATTGCTACGTATGGTGACAACCTCTCCCCTACAAAAGTCTCAGTGGGCAACTCATTTGCCGTTGGATACAACGCGCTCACCTATCCGAGCCGACATCCAGAACAGACCCAAGAAGCTGCAGAGGGCACAATTGAGAATGTGCGCTGAGAGACCAGCTGTGAGCGGGCTCACCCTTGCTTGTTTCTGTCCACGATCCCTGGTGCAACAGCTCTGACGTACGTGCATGTGCAAATCATGAGGATGATGACCAGCAACAGCGATTGAAAGTTGAACAACGCAGACTGGTAAAGGCTTAGAGAGAAACAAACTAACGGCCGTGGAATTCCGCTCACCATGTTCGTTGCGTGTCGCAATCGGGTTGATGGTAAGAGAAGGACAAGGTACGTGTTCCGCAACGGTCATCAATGATCAACTACTAGTATCGACTACTCGTTGGCTACACTGGCATACAACCACTTTCAAACACCAGACCATCCAATCCTCCCCGCATTCTCTTTCTCCATCTTGTTCAGAATCGCACGTCTAGCCTCAATCCCCAAGATCTGAACTGACTTGTTCGCAGACCGAATCATCTCCCTCCGCCTCTGTAACACCGGATTCCTCCTCGCTGTCGGCGAAACAGGCACCCCGTTTAACGGGAGGGGTGTTGACGAGTTGATAGGCGATTGGGGGCAAGATGCCGGCACTGGCGGGGGGACGATGCCTAGGTCCACCAGAGTGGCAGTCTCTGATACCGTATCCTCTGGTGCAACGTCCAAATCCAGACTCGTATCACCACCTTCTCTCCCGCCTTGCTCTGCGAATGTCGATGCGGTTGGACTGAGGGTTACCGTCGTTGACGTCGGCGACGACGGTGCCGACGGTAGCAGTAAGTCCAGGCCGGACTCGCACGAGATCGTGTGCCTCCTGAGCATCCGAGACGACTTCCACCTCGGACTCAGCACTACCCTCCGATCCTCCTCCCCAATGGCCCTTTCCCTTTCTGCCGGCCGTCCGAGGATCAATGGTGCGACCTTCGCCATCAGGAACTTTTCCCTTAGCCGATCCCTCCTCGGATTGACGAACCCTCTATTCACCCGCGTCTCCCAATCCGCCTCCGACCTCACGACATTGGTGCCCAGGACCCTCGACGCCTTCTGGATGACCGTCAGCCTTGGGGCCCGGAGGACGGTGACCCCGAGAACTTTGGAAGCCTTGCGGTCTGACAACATCAACTCCCTCCTCTCATCCTCCCCGATCTCATTGACCGTTGACGGTACCCCGAGCCCGTCCGAAACGATGAATGTGTATTCCGTTGGTGACATTCCAGGGTGGTATAGGATACAGTTGTGGGTGTAAAAGATTGTCCCAACAATCAACGTCGGGGGGGGGGGGGGTAGCAAGAGAGCGGGTTGCAAGCTTGTGTGCTTGTGAACCCAACGCCGGGCCTCACCCTCTTATACACCCCGTACCACTCTCGGGTGTCCCATGGTCCGCACACCCCAACAAGGAACAAAGCAGGTCACCACCTTGTTGAATGGCCCAACCTCATAAAGGCGATCGACCCCACACCTTGGCGTTCTGGCGACCGGTCACCACTACCAAAAACATACAGTATTATCACAATCGAATATACTAAAGTAGAACAACGATAACAAGCGCATACTGTACAACAAACGGCGCACCCATCACTCCTTGTTGTACAGTGACGATGTGGACCGTTGGGCCGTCCTTTCCACAATTGAGGTCCCATCTCTGAACCGCGTCCGGAACAGGACATTGGCATTCGTGAATAGCCCCTCTTTGAGCGAGACGACGATGAACTGGGAGCCCTTGAATCGAGTCCTGAACAGATGCCCGATGTGTTGGGTGTGTGACAAGTCCAAAGCCGCGTCGATCTCATCCAAGATGTACATCGGTGCGGGTTTAAACTGGAGGAGGGACATGATCAACGACAAGGCAATGAGAGATCTTGAGGGAGCCACTTCAGTCCAACAACCCATCTCATTCTCATAACGAACTCACCTCTGACCACCACTGAGTTCGGTCAAGCTTTGTTTCCACACGTTGCCAAGGCGCACTTTAACCTCCAGGCCCTGGGTCAGATCCTGACCTTCTGGTGGCTGCAACTTCGCGAAGTTCCCAGGCAGCAGTTCAGCAAAAATAGCACCAAAGTCTCTGTCGACGTTGCGTGGGTTAGACACCGCCGAATAAAAACCGGCAGCCGAAGTGAACGCACCCGTTGACCACTTCCCAAGTCTTCTCCAAGGCTTCCCGCTTGCATCTGTCCAACTCCTTGATCGTCTCTTCGATCTTCTCCTTGTCTTTGAGGACTTGGGCCAGCATGCTTTTCGCTGAAGCCTCTTGTTTCTCGTCCTTTTCGAGCTTGCTGATCGCATTGCGGTCGACCTTGCCACTCATATTTTTTACGCGCTGCTCGAGCTCTTTCGCCCTCTCCTTCATCCCGAGCATGTCGGTCGTGAATTCGAACTCTGTTCCCATCTTTCCGAAGGTGCTGCGGACGAACCTCCCTATGAGTGTGAACCAAGACTCGAGAAACAAGAGTGACTCACTGACACTGCTCCTTAATCCACGATTCCTTCTCCAAGTTCTTCACGTGTCCCAAAGCTTCTTGCTTCTGTGCCTCAAGGCCTTTCAATTCCCCGTCAATCCTCGTCAGCTGCACGTCACAATCAGCAATGGCGTCCTTCTTCTTAGAGATCGCCTTGTCGAGATCCTTCAACTGCTCATCGAAACGTGTGAGGTGAGCGAGTTCCTCCGCATGCAGTGCCTTTGCTCTTTCCAGCTCTGCCTATGGGAGAATGAAATCAATGCGCCGAACTTTTAAGCAGCACTGTTGTATTTGTACCGTGGTTGTGTCTCGTTGCTCATATTGGTCTTGGAGCTCCTGACGCATCGCTTCTGCTGTTACCTTAATATCCGCGACAGCCTGTTCAGCGGCTGCGAGATCGGTCTTGAGTTGTTCTACTCCCACATCAACAAAGCCTCAGGCACAAGAGGATGAGAAGTTTACCCAGCTCCAGCGTGACGGTCTGCATCTCTTTTTGCTGTGTCTTCATAACAACGTTGTGTTTCTGGATCGTTGATTTTTGCTTCGAGATGTTTGTCTGCAAAACCGCTGACGATGAGGAAGTTCTGGAGAGGGGGAGGCAGTTCACGTACTCTGAGTTCTTCGATCTTTCCTTCTTTGTTGTTCTTGAATTCATTCATATCCTTCTCAAGCTTCTTTATCTCAGCCTGGGCGACAGCTTGTTTCTCCTTGGCCACCTTCACGGCTTCCTTGATATCTTCGATGGCCTTTTTGGCTACTTCGATGTCATTTCCAACCTGCACTTCGTGGATTAGGGAAAGTAACGGAAGGACAAGGAGCAGATTTACCCTCGAAGCGTTGCTGCCACCGAGCTGCTCTTCAAACAACTTCTTCTCGTGTTGTTTTATTTGAAGGCTGCGCGATGCAGCGTCCCACCGTTCCCTCTTGTCCCGGTCCTTTTCGTTCTGCTTCTCAAGAGTATCAAGCCTCCCCTTCGCTTCGCCAAGTCGTCTTTCGGCATCAAGGAGGTCCTGTACTTTGACAAGGATACCACTGCTGGTTGGAGCGGCACCACCACTCAATGTTCCAGAAGGTTCGTAGACATCACCCTCGACGGTCACAGACCTTGCGCCGCCGATCTCTTTCGAGAAAGTGACTTGTTTGGCTGTCTCTGAGTCCTTGCAGATAAAAGTGCTGCCAAACACAAACCCCATTGCCTTTTCCACTTCGTCAGGATACCCGACTAACGACAACGCAAGGTCAACCTTCCCCGGGGCAAGACGGGAAGCAGTGTTGACTTGCTTTAGGTTCGTCAGTAACGGATTCGATCTTCGGACTATTGGCGGTTCACCTGGGGGCTCAGTCGCCGATCCCTGATACCGTTCAGAGGAATGATAGTGACGCGCTTTCGAAGGTGCCCCTTATCAATGAGATCTTGGCCAACTTGCGGGTCCTGTACAATGACATTATACAGCCGCCCACCCGCGGTGATCTCAAGGGCGGTTGCCTTGTCGTAGTCAGATGATTTTAAAGAGATCAGGGAAGCGACGAGTCCCTTGACTTTCGAGCGATCAAAACCAGGATACGGAGAGTCGTAGTCAAAACCCAGGGATGGGACCCTCTGCTTCTTACTCTCCCGCTCCTGGTGTGATAGTGGTGAACAATAGGGAAGATATGACGAAGCTTGGCATACCTCCGTTAGGTTTCTGTATTCACGCCGAGCGTCATTCAGCAGCTGTTGACTCCGCTGTTCAGCCTCCTCACTCCACCCAGAATCCACGACCTGTTTTTTTAGCTTTTCGATATCCGCAGAGATCGTGTCCAGCTTCTTCTGCCCATTCTGAGCGTCCCTCTCGACATCCTTCCACTTCGCTTCCAGCGTTTTGAGCTCGGTTTGGCTCATCCCAAGCTTCATTCTTGATTGCTCTTCCTCGGTCGTCGCCTGTGTGAGCCGCGCTCGAGCGTCAGCGATTTGGCCAAGGTAGCCACCACCAGTGTTTCCTGAAGATGACGAGGTGACACCTGTCAACAGGGTCTGAAGAAGTTCCTCGGACTTGGTTAATGTCTGCTGAAGTTCGTCGTGTTCATTTTTGACCGAGTTGAACTTCTTCTCTTTGCGTTGAACCTCTTCGCGTTTCTTGTCAAGATCTCTGTGAAGCTAGGAGGATGCAGGTCCGTTCGCATTGTTGCTGATGGGAGAAACACAGGAACTCACGTTTTTTATCTCCTTCTCCTGTTCAGAGACTTGCTTGACCTCCCCGGCAACTGAACTCTCCTTAAGTTCGATCTGTGTCTTGAGCTTCACGAGTTCCATGTCGATCCTGGTGACGTTTTCCTCCAGCTTCTTGGCCTTCCCCCCCTTCTTCAGCTCCCTTTCCCGTTGCGCGGTGACAGCCTCGTGCTCCGCTTCAGCGGCATCCCCCTCTTGAACGTGCCTCTCTCTTGTCTTCTCGACCTTGGACCTCTCGTTCGTCTTCGCAGTGATCTCTCCAGCCCTCCTCTCGACGAGCTTGGTAGACTCCACCCAATCCCAGGCGTTGATGATACGCACCATTTTCTCGAGTTCGGAGCACGATTTCTGGTATTGAAGGTATGACTTCTTCTTGGCTCGCAGGCTGTCGAGCTTGGGGGTTATTTCCTCGTTGAGAAGGGCAGTAATCTGTTCGACACGTTTCTCCTTCTTGCCCATGGTCTTCTTCGCCTTGTCTTTGCGTTCTTCGAACATGCGAGTGCCAGACGCTTCTTCGACCATGCCGAGGATTTCCTGGGGACGCATATTGAGAACTTTGGTGATGCGACCCTGCATGATGAGAAAGTTGGGATTGTTGATGTTGAGTTGGACGCTTTGGAAGAGGGTCTGGACGTTCTGCTGAGTCGATTTGTGACCGTTGAGTAGGTATTTGGATATGTTGGGAAGCGCGATCTGAATGTAAGACGTCTAGCCCCGGAATCCAGAGGTGAACCGCGAAGGGTACGTGCCTGACGGGTGACCGTGATCTGTTTGCAATTCTCCAGCCCAACCGGACTCTTTTCACGGTCAGAGTTGTCAAAGACAATTGTCACGCTGGCTTTTGTGATACCGGCCTGACCACGCTTGTAGATGAGATCTTGCTGGTTCTGGGCGCGCATCTGAACGGTAGCGTTAGGAGGTAAAGAGACTCGGTAAGGCCGTCCCGCTCGCCTGAGACATATTCGTAATCCCAAGGACGAAGCATATCGCATCCAAGATGTTCGATTTACCAGAGCCGTTGAGGCCTGTGATTGCGTTGAATGAGGGATCCCAGCCGGTTATTGAGGTGCGAACAGGATAGGATTTGAAGCCCTCCAGAACGAGTTCTTCGATGCGCATGGCTTCAAAGAGATCTAGAACAGCAGAGAGAGGGGAACGGATTGAAATGGGGGACACTTTGCAGCCACCGACGCGTCGCGTCCCGATCCCACGGTCACGCTTCTCATTTGATCCTGAGGGTACGCCTCCGCCGTCGCCGTCGTTCTCGCTCGTCATGTCAACATTAGCGGACCTCGAGTTCACGGACCTCTCAGATCTCACCGAACTCAGCTCCGACGACGAGGCAGGACCGTCGATCGCAGGGAGTTCCAAGGGAAAACAAACCGCAAAGGACTCCTTCGTGCTCAAGAACACACTCCGACCACCCAGATCTGTCTCGTACACAACCAAATGGTTACATGGTACGGTGAACCCGCTGGCCCTTGAGAGAGTCACTCAGTGCAGTCTCTTCTCCAGATCAGTTAACATTGCAACACATAGACCTCGACCCAGAATATCAGGTAACCTACCAAGAAATCAGCAGACTCTTTCCTCACAACTGTTCTCCAGCGTGATGTCGTTTGGCCAGAGACGAAACAAGTGGGCCTAATCGACTCTGTCCTCCACAACTTCTATATCCCTCCAATCATTTTCTGTGAGCGCGAACCCTACCAGTCTCCACCGATCACTTGGGTGCTCAAAGACCGGTAGGCGTCAGGTCTGAGGAAGATGGGACCGAAAAACGGACGTGCATCGACGGGAAACAGCGTCTCACATCCATTCACAGGTAACAACCTGCTTGTTTTGGTAATTGAGGGTGATAACTGACGAGTGATGTTAGATTCTTTCTAGGATTGGTATGCCCAAGGGTCCCTTTCTTACTCTTACCTCGCTCATGCTCGTGATAGATATGCTGTAGGTCCCGTTAATCCCGTTGCATGAACCACAACTTTGATGCGCCGCTCCCCTCGTCAGTTAAAGACTCGTAAGTAACGTTTAACCTCAGACCCCTCCGTTCCTTATCCAGACCTCCTTAGGTTCACGAACCAGAAACTCTGGTATAAGCAGATGAAAGGAAAGACAGCCCGCAAGCTGCTTCCCGAGAAGTATAGAACCTTGTTTGAAAACAAAATGATTGTATGCATCGAGTACGAAGGGCTCAGTGACGATCAAGAACGCGAGATGTTCCAGGTATTTCTCGCTTCTCAATACCTGTTCCACGACTTTCTCACGTACATTTATCAGAGAGTACAGATGGGGATGGCGCTGACCCCCGCAGGCACGATTATTTCCACTTTATTCAGGGTAGTTCCGACCTTTGTTGTTTTCAGAACGCCTTCAAGCTATCAACGGGCCCTTCCCTGATATAATTCGGGAGGCTCGCAGGCTCATGGTCGACAACGAGCAGTTCGCGAAGGCCTTCAGAATTGAGACCGCAAGAGCTCGGGATTTCCAAAGCATCGCTTCTGTCGCATTCCTGATCGCCAAGGCCCCATCTCAAATCATGCCCACCGTTGCCAGTCTGGAAAAGTGGCTGAACACGGAGGCCCCCGTCGACGATAAAATAAAAGAAGACATCTTGGAATCCTTTACCAAGTTCATATCCCTCGTGCTGAACCCCAAACTTTCCGAACCGATTAAACGCGGCCGACTCTCTCCAGCAGAATTCATTATGACCTGCTATTTCATGTCGCTCATCAGAAAGGGCTGCACTGATGAAGAGATTTCTAGAGCAGTTGGAGACCTGCGTGAAGATGTGCGTGGAAATCACGATGACGTCCGAACGAACAACAAGGTCTTCAAAACCATGTTTACCTTCGTCAACAACTTCCGGAATAATCTCGTCGGTAAGGCCACCACTGGTCAACGGGCGAAACGCAAACGTGATAGCGCCGAAGATCTCGGAGCGAGTCGAAAACCTGTACAGCAGGCCAGCACTTCACAGAAAACACGTTGGACGAAACCGACACCCCAGTCGTCCACGCCGTCGAGTCAGCGAACCTCACGGACCAAAAGCACTACTCCCATGACGACTCCAACACCCAGCGCTTCATCTCGCGAGTCTGCGGTTCCGCAACGACCCGCCTTGCTCCAGAAATCAGCAACTCCCAGACCGCCACCAATCAACACCACGCTAAACAGGTCCACAAATTTCGACCCCTTAGCACTTGTGGAGGCGGCAAAACTCCAAGCTGGGCAATACAGCAAACCCGGTGAGCCACACTTCCCGGGGCGTGTTTCAACCCCGCTGATTTACGTATGATATTGTCAGGTGCTATACCTTCACCAGTCAATACAAATCGTGCTCCAACCCGGAATCCATCCATCTTACAACCCGCTCCTCCATCAACGGCTATCTCTGACCTCCCGCCTCCACCTCCCAATCGCCCTCCCTATCAACCCCCCCCTCCACCTCACATCCATAGCCCCAGTCAATTTCCACCTCACCCAGCGTATCCGGGTGTTATTCGCCAATCCCCTCAACTTCCCCCGCCCACCCCGACTAGGGACCCCCGCCGATTTCAACAGGGCGGAGGTTGGAGGTAACCGCTCCTAGACTACTTCCTTCTTTGTACCTTGCAGAATGCTATACGGGGTTCCTCTTCAGAGCTATTTTACTAACCTGTGAACCTCCCCTCGGCGTGTGGATGTATCCGCGGTTGTTGCATCTCCAGTCGGCCCAGACACGACCGCCGGTAGGTGCCGACCCCTGAGGCCTGAGGCCTGAGATCTGAGTACCCGGCATCACGTTCTCCGGGAAAAGATATTATAAAGCCACTCTCGGTTGTTCGCCGGCTCTCTTTACATCCCTCTCCCATAAGATCACTCGTCACTTTCATCGATCTTGTATTTCTGTATTCAACATGTCTTGCCTATCGCGATTTGGAAGCTCTCTGCCTCCGCTGGTCGCTGGTCGACAGCTCTCCTTCCTCGACTTCCAAGTGCTCTCCCTCATAGGGGCTGGATCGTCTGGCTCGGTCTATCACGTCGTCGACAAAGTTACTTCCCGGGATTTCGCGATGAAGATAATCCCGACCGCATCAGAAAATGCGGAGCTCGCCCTGCGAGAATACTTCGCACTCCGGGAAGTCGCGGGGGCACCTTTCACCATTCCTTTACGTGGTTTCTTCTCTGATGATATCAATTATTACCTCCTCACAGATTACTTCCCCTCTGGGGACGTTTACGCCCAAGTCGATCGCACAGGCAAGATGACATCGAGTCAGGTCCGGTACTTCGTTGCTGAACTGGTCGTCGCACTGGAGCACGTACACTCCAAGAGTGTCATTCACCGCGACGTGAATCCCACCAATCTACTTGTTGACGAAGAGGGGCACATCATCCTCGCCGACTTCGGTGTATCTTGTTCCTTTGGAGAGAAACGAACCGGTTCTTACGCACAGAACGGCTCTAAACTCTTTCTTACCTCGACGGAGTGTGGGACTCCCGCGTACAATTCTCCAGAGGTGGCTCGAGGTCAATCATATTCCTTTGAGGCTGATCTGTGGGCTGTGGGCGTCATCATGTACCAGATGTTGACCCACAGGCTACCTTTTGGTCTTGGGGAGTGCGAGGCTGCGGGATGGGGAATGGCCGATGCCATTCACTTCGTGCCATTGTCCGTCGAGGACTCGGACAAGATCGATAAAATCGCATTCGACTTCATGGACCGTGTCCTCAAGAAGGACGCGAAGGACCGAATGTCTTTACAGGAGATGAAGAATCATATCTACTTTGCGGACATTAACTTCAATACCTTCCCCAAACGCAAGTCAGGAACACCGTTCCCACCAAAGGTCCGAGGTTCACGCAAGGTACCTTCGATACCCACACCTCCCCCTGTCAACCACTCCAACGACCCTTGCACCAATAAAACCTACTTCGTCGACGGTCTGTTGAAGCCTACGCGTCCACACTTGTTTACCCGCTTTGGGGCGCGGCTAGGTCGACTCGTTGGCAGGAGTGTCAAGTGCACATCACGATTACCCACTTCAGCGGTCGTATCACTTTCTACTGCATCTGGGGCTTCAATCAACGTCGGGAACACACGCCCATATTCGAGGAAGCCCTACTTCTTCGAACCAGTGGACAGGGGTGAGAGGTCGTCTTCTGTGGTGACGCCCAAGGGTCAAACCACGCTCTATCCTGGCCCCCGGTTGCCATCCATAATGCGAGAGGAGATCCTAAGCCGGAGAAAATCCGCCGGGGTGAGGCGGAGGATATCTGTTATCGTTGATGATGATGATCACGTGGATGAACAACCTCCGACTGGCTCAGGTAGACTGGGGTTGGCTCGCTCGGGTCCCGGAGTCTGGAATCTGGCATCGATGGCGCTGTCACCTGTGATAGAAGGAGAGGAGGGTGTAGAAAGGGTGGAAGGGGAGCGGAACAATGGTCCTGATGCTACCAGTCGCATGCGGTCAGAAGTAGCGCGGTGGGATCTCTCGTCGTTGGCGTGAGTTGGAAATGGGTTGAAGGTTGGGGAGGCCGGATGGTGGAGGGTATGTGTTCGTCATGTTTACATCAGTATGCCTTGAGTGCTCACGTGTACAACAGTGCGGATGGTGGTTTGGAGTGGGGCTGGGGGCAGCGGTTCGCGTTTTTGGAGGTGAGTAACTGCAAGGGAAAAGGTAAGCGGAGGCGAGGAACGCACGCAGGGGGGGCCACCATGGATCCGAGGGAGGGACGTAGGGGGATATCTGGGATCTGGACGCAGTTGTGGGAAAATAGATCTTGCTTGCAATATGTTCAAATGTGACGTCACGCGGAGCCAAAGTCCCAGCCCCACAACCAACTATCACAATGTCGAACGAACGAGAAACAAACGAATTTACCCTGTCGAGCAAGAACCTGCCAAGGGCCAGCAAGGACCAGAAGAATATCACTCGCAATGTCGAGAACCCGCCGTTGTCAGGCGTAAAGTTCGACACCTTCATCTACGTCCTCGGCCTCATCGCGCTCTTCGTTGCCGCCTACTATTCCTTCCAAATACTCAAGCTATCGTGATGCAGAAATCCGAGGTCAGTCTATCACCGCAGTCGATACACAATCTAACGCCCACATGTCAACAGCTCACTACAAGACAGACATGTGATCGTAGCGTTAGGAAAAACTGTAGTCAGATAGCAGAGTACAAATGCAAAATGGCAACTAGATTGATAGCAGCAGTCATGTCTGATAACTTTTCATCACACTCTTCGTAAGAGCCCGTAGCATGTCCAACGTAACCACGGGGTTCGCCAATGTAACAGACGGTGTGACACTCGAGGATCGCGAAGAGGGACTTGGTGGCTCCTCTATCACACTCGGGCTGGGGCTCGGTGTCTGAACCATTCGTACTCGTTTGTAGCTGTTGTAAACCGGCAACGCTTGTCACTGCACGGCGCCGAAACAGGGAAAGTGATTCCTCACCTTTGGCTTTCCGTGCCGTTGGAAGGGGGTAAAGGCCGTTTAAACAGCAGCCTCGAGTTCCTCATGGCTCGAGACTCGACCAGTGCATCGTTCTCGCTTCTCAGCTGGTCTCTGAACTGTTTGAATAGGTCCTCGTATTCCTCCTTTAGGATATAAACGTTACTGTGGAAAACTCTCCTGCATGCAATACTCAGTGTCGCCGAGAGGAGCTGTGGTAGTCGAGAACTGAAATCTGCGATGGAGAAATCTGTGTTCTCCTCAGCAATGTCATCAAATGCCCACGATGACCACTATACGCACCGGCTCCAGAGGTCTCATATGACTGGACGTATATCAGTACGTTGCTAGATACTCGCATCCATGCAGGGTCGTCCAACCACGATGAAATGGCCCTCAACGCGGATCTGAAATTGGGGTCAGGTGTCGCATTGGGACGCGGGCTCACGGGGCGTACTTGGAGTCTTGGATGCTTTCGGCCACAACTGTCGGCAAACGTATCACCTCGGTTTTTGAAAGGGTAGTAACGCGGTAGGCGATGATATCCATGATCCTGCTGGAAGCCTGGAGCACCTCACCGTACGATGCCCAGTCAACTACCTGATAGTTAGAATACCGATCCCGTGTTTGGACGAAACGTACCACGGCCATCTGCCAAACAGCTCTCTGTCCACTCCGATAAATTCTCCGTCCATTCCGCAGATAGGGAACGCGTGAGCGCTGAAACAGTCCAAATTATGCGCCAGTAATTTCGCGGGGACGGAAGCGCTCACAGCTTCCAGTGCACTTGACTGCAAGTTCACCCTCAAGGTCCAACTCCAAAGAAGAAACCACCTCCAAAAACTTGAAATCTGCGTCTTTCATGGACGTAGCCATCGTGAAGGTCGAGAAGGATTTAAGGATTCCTTCAACAACGAGATCAGATACCTACAAACAGATACGGTTAACTCCCGGAGGCTACGATGACCAGGTACCGACCATGTCCTGCAAATCGGGTCCGACGATCGAAGGCCCTCGTTCGCTCCAAAGGATCAACAGAAGTGATGGTAAGAAGTGGCGTCCTTCCGGTAGTGCTAGCAAGATCTCTCTAAGGCGGGCGCAATCATCCAGAATTCTATACTTCTTCTCGAGTTCGTCATCCAAATCTTCGAACGGGGTGCATTCGAAGATGATCAAACCGGGGGCTCCATCTCCGGCGTCAACGGTCGGAGCGGGAGGGCCAATTTGAAAGACCTTATCGGACAACCAAGTCCCAGAAGACGGAACGTCGAACTTTCGTTGGAGCCAGATAGCCGTGCCATCGTTGTCTTGATTGATTGACAACCAGACAAGCCAGTTCGAAGGAAGGCGTTCTCTTTCGAGTCGCTCACGTAGGGACCTTGTGAATGTCCCTGTAGCCCACCTCCGCTCATTCTCCTCGTGGTTCTGTGGTGTGCGGAAGTAAGCTGGCCGGTTACGATTTGGACGCGTTTCGACTAGCGCATACCTCTCGTAGCCTCCTAACCAGGTCGTCGTCCGTTCTCGGAGGGGTGTATTTTGCAGACAGCCGCTTCCGTGCTCGCTTCCTCTGGGCTGAATCGAGGGACATTCCAGAAATCCTACGTTTCCTGTCGCCCCCGCTGCACGAAGAAACGGAAATGCTTGCGGATAACTCTCGCTCCGTTAGCTTGTCGCTGTACTCTTTGCCCTTTCTGACGGCTTCCAGGTACTCCACCTGATCCATGAGCCTCTGCTTCCAACGAGAGAAGCAGTTCTTGACAAGGACCCCACGGCATTTGAAGCGGACGGCTTTCTCCTTAGCATCAATGATCCAGCGAGATCCCTTCTCCTTATCGGTCGTGCCTTTTTCTGCCTTTGCCTCCTCCCTAGCGGCGATACCATCGAGTCTCTCCGTAGTCGCCGAAAGGTCTAGCTGCTGGGTGCCCGGCATCGCGAACAAGAATTCTTGAGTGTTGATGGAGGGCGTCAAATTTAATGGACTAAGGATGTCTGCCGGCATCTGGATGTTCTGGATCGAGGGGAAACCTTTCAAAGATTTGTTCCCCTTGAAGGATGGATGAGTGAGAAGTGGAGTGTGAGGGGTCGTGGGCGGGAGAGAAATTGGGTCAACTCTCTTCAGCAACGGCGGTGCTTTGGGACTTGATATCGACCCATTAGATGCAAGGTCGGTGTTGATTCTTGGCGGTCGCCGTGGTCCAGACGTCCCTGGAAAATCCCACAACGTCTGCCTCCTTTCGATAAGCCGGACGGCAGATGTGGTTTGTGGATCTTCTGGTGGAGGGGTAGGGAAAGGCGACTCTGCCAGCTGTGGTGTAGACAGAGGGGGGAATTTGGGTATGTCGGAAGTGTATGGTGGGGCGGGCTGTTTGGTTTTCAGTGGTGAACTTGGCAGTATTGACGGGACAGGGGGTGACGGTTTTGGCGGGAAAAAGTCTGGTGCGTTGGGGTTCGAAGGGAATTTGAAAGGCAACGAAGCCGCATCTAGGGGAGGTGGCCGGGACTGGGGGGGCTCCAGGGCTGCCTTCGGAGGTGACAGTGTGAATGAAGGTTCCGGTTTCGTTGCCGGAGGGGTGGGTTGGGTAGTTGGCGTGGGTAGGAAAAGCGAGGGGGGGGTCTGTGAGAACGTTAACCCGTCCGAGTGCTGGGGTTGTAGTATATGTTCTGACAGATTCCCTGAGAGGGGAGGGATTGTACGAGATGCCGGCTGCCCGAACACTGCCGAATGTTGACCGCCACCGAACACGGACATAGACGAAGTTCCCCCGAAGACAGAACTGGCGGCGAAAGGGCTTGGAGTGGATACAAGGGCGGAGAACGCGTTATCGGGGGGTGCGGAATCTAGGTCCCGCTTGGCGGTCATTCCGAACGGTGAAGGAGTAGACCCAGCAAAAACGGAAGAGAGTTGTGGCAGGATGGGGTCGGGAGCGATGGGGAGTGGGAGCTCGCCTCGTTCTATTTGTTCAACGAAGAGTTGCGAACCTTCGTCAGCGCTGGGTTCATCGATCAATTCCTCCAGCTCCTCTTGAAGGGGTCCGCGTGGAAGAGAGACCCCGTCAACAATATCGGAAATCGACAAGTCTCCGCGAATCAGCTCCAAATCGTCCTGAATGGTGCCCTTGCCAAATATACGCTCAAGGATGCAAGCAACGAGATAAACCATCACAGTGTTGTTCTGCTCTTGCAAAACCTGTGCAAGTTGGGCGAAGATGACCATCCCATCATCCCCCACGCTCAACTGCGAAGCCTTCGTGATAGGAGCGCTCTTCTCTTGGACGTGCTGCCTGAATTTTGTGATCAGCGTGAACACCGGGTTGTCCAAGATATGGCGAGGGATGTCATCATGTCGCTCTTTCTGATCCCGGATGTGAATCAAGCGGTGGTAAACCCGCATCTCGAGCTCTGTAGGAGATTCAAACTTCCCACGTTGGTCCTCATAGAATTCCTTCAGGCTTTGGAGGGCTATGGGAAACGTTCGAGTCGTCACGGACGAAAAAATCTAACCATACTCACTATTCATCAGGAGTCGGTCTTCTTGAGCCATAAAGGATGGTTCTCCGCCGAGGAAATGAATCGCGAGGATATGGTACCGAGCGCAACGGTCGTGACACTCGATAGCGAGCGGCCCAGTCTCGTGTTGCATGGTAAAATCGGTTCTAACGGCTCTTGAGCGATCTCGAATGAAGTTGTGCGCGGTAGAAAGTCCTTTGGTTTCCAGCAAGATATGAAAAAGGTAATCGAGAGTTTTCTAGGGAAGCGACGGTGACGACGGTTGAAGGATATTCGATGAAGGTACGTACTTTGAGGACTAGCGGTGGGCGGAGGTCGGATGGAATTGTCTTATCACCAGCGGCGCGTTCGTACATCTTGACCGCCTTACGGTGATCCACGCGTTTGGTGCCCGGAATCTACGGAGAATATTTGAGAAACCCCCCATGAAAGACTAGGATGGCCCTTCGCGCACAAATTCGAATTCGGTCAGGTTGTTCTCTCGCTCGCGCCTGTACCTTTCGAAACGGGGGCACATATCCATACACGTCCCGACCATGGTGATAGCATCTTCCAGTCGTTTCGGAACAAGGGGGTCATCCATAGCACCTTCTGCAATCGCTCTCTTCCTCTCCGCTTCGCGGGCTCTAACAAGCTATTGGGAGGATAATTGCTGAGGACAACGCGAGGTTCGGGGACTCGTCGGCGACGCACCTCTCTCCAGAACTCGTCCCGTTCTTCCTGGGTAGCATCCAGTCCCAGTTCGCCGTCGACTTCCTGCTCCTCTTCTTCGGTCCCGTTCCCGAGATCTTCGTCTACAGCAAGATCGACCGACTGGTGCGACTTCTCCTGTGCGAATGCTGCGGTCAGATTTCCACGACCCCTTCCGCGTCCAGGACCTCCCCCTCTGTGCCCCCCACGTTCCCATCGTTCGTTGTCCGAGCCACTTGCAGGAGGCCAGTGCTTGTTCTTCGATCCACGCCCTCGGCCTCTAGCAGGAGTCGGGCCCCTTTGGTTTGGACTAGACCCTCTGGTTCCGCCTCTTGCGAAGGGTGAGACGGCCTCGGCCATTCTGGTTTGCAGATGTGGAGGAAGACGAGGGTGGTGGGAGGGAATGGGCCAGGCGCCCTTGGCGGAAAGGTTCGTAGACGCTCAAGGTCCTGTTTTGGAAGGCGCGTGCTGGTGAGGTCGATTGGAAGAAAATTAGATAATAAACCACATCTTGTCTTGAACGGCGATGGCGACGGAAGAGCAGGGAGACAAGAAAAAGCCGATAGTGATATTCACCATTGGCATGGCCGGTGCGGGCAAATCCACATTTGTAAACAGACTAAACTCGCACCTCGGCTCCCGCGACAAGCCTCCCTACGTTCTAAATCTCGATCCCGCCGTGGCTACAACCGCGTTCGAGCCTAATATCGACATACGGGATACGATAAACTACCACGAAGTCATGAGACAGTGAGTTTCACCTTTGTCCTTCCTCCTCCTCCCGTATCATAACACCGTTGGAAAAGGTACAATCTGGGGCCGAATGGCGGAATTCTCACCGCTCTCAACCTATTCACAACAAAGTTTGACCAGGTCCTTGGTCTTGTCGAGAAAAGGGCAGATACCGTCGAGTACTTCGGTCGCAGTTGCAGCATCTCCCCCAACACCGCTAACTCACTTCCCTCTAGTTATGTTATCCTGGACACTCCTGGACAGATTGAGATTTTTACCTGGTCAGCGTCAGGAGCCATCATAACCGACGCCATGGCCTCCAGCTTCCCCGCTGTTGTGGCTTATATCATTGACACCCCACGGACGATGGCTCCCGCGACTTTTATGTCCAATATGCTCTACGCTTGCAGGTAGGGCTCTATCCGTTTCCGTGTCGGAAGGGCTCCGACGGAACGTTAACCCGTCCAGCATTTTGTACAAGACCAAGCTCCCGTTTATCCTGGTCTTCAACAAGACCGATGTACAGCCCCATGATTTCGCCGTCGAGTGGATGCAAGATTTCGAAGCGTTCCAAACGGCGCTAGCTTCCCATCGTGACACAAGTGACGAAGAGGGCGAACCGACATACATGAACAGCCTCATGAACAGCATGAGCCTGGTACTCGACGAGTTCTACAAGAACCTCAAGGTAAGCCGTTGCCTTGCCCTCCGATAGTCCGGAGACCTGAAGGCAGCAGGCGGTTGGGGTATCAAGTGTGACCGGTGACGGAATAGATGAGTTTTTCAAAGCGGTAGACGCCTCGCGGGAGGAATACGAAAGGTACGTGAACTGAGGGCACGTTCGCGATGCGTTCTCACCTGCAGCAGGGAATACCTCCCCGAGCTTGAGCGGGCACGGGCGGCCAGGGATAAATCCTTGCGAGATATAAAGGATGAATCGATGGCACGATTGACAAGGGATCTCGCAGTAGACAAGCAGCGGGATCCCGCCCTGAACAAAACGTGGGAGGAGGAAGACGAGGATATGGATGAAGATGGGGAGGATAACACAATTGACAGATGTGAGTCGCCATCGCGGACCTGAAAGTCGGCTGCACTGGTTTACGGGACTTTGGTAGCCGGGGGCCCTTGGGCGGGAGAATACATCGACCTCACCAGAGAAAAGGGACACCGGGATGACAAAAGCTGGCCTCGACCAGCCTGATTTATGGACTGATAGGACGGCTTTCACCGACTTGTTCCAAAACAAGTGCAATGAGTGTGCTGTTGTCTGGACTCGAGTCTGGCGGGGTGGGATTCAATGATCAATGAGCCTTGGGGGGCAGGTGATGTGTTGGGTGGGAACAGTGATCGCCGCTCACGATCCACTGTGGCACAAGGTACAAAGTCGACCAAGAGCGATAAGGACCGGGGAGGGTTGGCGAGCAAAGTGTTTGTTGGGTTGATGGTAACCAGGATGATAAACCGAACCGAAGTGTACTTACCGGAGGTCGAAGCCTTTATTTTCTGTCTGCCTGGCCTTGGGGGGCTGGCGATTACATAAGCAGATATTTGTGCCAAAAGCAAATTGACTTGTCTACTTTAAAACGCCACCAGCGGCCATCTCTCTCTCTCTCTCTCCCCAACCACCAGACAAGCCCGCCCATAACCAGCCAGAGCCATAGTGGCCACCCAGAGAAATTCATATGGACCGGTGCGTTGGATCTCTCTCGCTCCCTACCAAACAGACATCTCACCTGCGTCGCATCTAGATACGCAAAGATTGAGAAAGTCGGTCAGTGTTCAGCCAAACTCATCTTTACCCCCCTCGACTCACGCATCCTACCCCACAGGCGAAGGTACCTTGAGCGCATAATCCTGGCCACCTAACATCCAGTGACCCCCATCATTTTCCCAGGAACTTACGGAGTCGTGTACAAGGCCCGCGATGTAACTTCAAACGAAATCGTCGCCCTCAAGAAGATTAGACTGGAAGCAGAGGATGAAGGTGTCCCGAGCACTGCCATTCGAGAAATCAGTCTGCTCAAGGAGCTCAAGGATGATAACGTCGTGAGGTGCGATCTCAGTTGTAATCCCACCCCATCCAGAACGCTCCTTGACCCTTCGGATCGCCGCAGGCTACTCGACATCGTCCACGCAGACAACAAGCTATATCTGGTCTTTGAATTCATCGACGTCGACTTGAAGCGCTACATCGAACACGGGAACCACACTGGAAAACCGATTTCGCTGACGATAACAAAGGTTAGCTGGCTGAAACCTTCCCCACTCGTTCTCTATTCACAGGCGACCATTGCGCGTCTCTGATATATTTCCTCCTCCACTGTCGCGTCCATGCGTGTTCCACACGAGGACAACACTCTGTTCATTCAATGATCACGTGCCCCGTCCACAACTCACGCGCGCTCCCGTAGAAATTCACAAAACAGCTCACCGCCGGTCTTTTATATTGTCATTCCCACCGAATCCTACATCGAGACCTCAAACCACAGAACCTTCTTATCGATAAACAAGACAATCTCAAATTGGCTGACTTTGGACTCGCACGAGCCTTCGGCATTCCCATGCGAACGTACACTCACGAGGTACGCCGGCACTCTGGTTGCCCCGCCTCACCTCGATTGCTAACATGGTATAGGTCGTAACGCTCTGGTATCGAGCACCCGAAGTTCTCCTAGGCTCTCGGCACTATGGAACGGCGATAGACATGTGGTCTGTCGGGTGCATCTTTGCGGAGATGGTCAATAAGGGTGGTCCCCTCTTTCCGGGGGACTCAGAGATCGACCAAATCTTCAGGATTTTCAGGTCGGGCCACCTTCTGTCGGACTTCATCCGTTGCGTCCACCTCACTGACGCTCATCCAGGATTATGGGGACACCGAACGAAGAAAGGTGGCCAGGCGTGAGCCAGCTCCCAGATTACAAACCAACCTTCCCTCAGTGGCCGGGGGCCGATCTCGCCTCGCACCTCCCGTCACTGGACTCTCAAGGCGTGGAGTTGATCAAGCAAATGCTTGTGTATGACACTTCGAAGCGCATCTCAGGTACAAATCCCAACTCCTGCCCCGCCCCTTCACATCCCTAACGTCTTCCCCCGCAGCCAAACGAGCGCTCATTCACCCATACTTCAACAAATCTTGATCGTCTTCCAGACCACGCGGATCCCCCCGTCTCCCTCGATTCCCAACCGTCGTGTTGTCCGCTTGTTGTCATTTTTGCTCAACTACCAATTTCTCTCGTCGTACATCCACACCATGTTCTTGCAATGCCTGTCATTTGTTGTCGCTCCCAACAACTCACACTGGACGCCCAAAGTAGCCTACGTTACACCTACCTTACGATCAGCCACCCCATCCCTCCTCTATCTTAATCACTGTGAGCCATACCGATAACCATACCGAACCTACCTCTTATGGACCCCTTTCGTCACTGTTATTTCTACTTGTGTCTGTAGGCATGAGATCTTATGACGCGGTGCGTTTTGTTTACATATCCCGGACCGTGAAGATGAGACGGAAATAACATTGCGTTCGGATCATGACTAAGGGCGAAATAAAGCAAAACGGAGGAGAAACTACAACATTCGAAAACAAGTCCGACTGAGGGAGCAGAATTCGCGATGAAAATGGGCGCTCAAAACCCAGCATCTGTACAAGTACACGTACAACGTAGGAACCATGTAAGAAGTGAGGAGGAACCAATGCAGGAGGGGAGGTAAACGTGGAAAATACCTTCTAATAATACAACCACGGAATGTGGAGGGTCAAGAGAAGGCAAGCGCGGACCAGGTGGCGACGACTCCAGCGGTGAAGATAGAGGTAGCCTTGAAGATGTTTCCGGCGGCCTGGCTCGTGGAGGATTTCGCTAACTTCATTGCACGTTCGGCCTCTTCTTCCTCTTCCAGTTCATCCCTCTTTCGCTTAAGGTTGTTAAGGTGGCTGGTGCATGCCTAACGGAACGATTGTGTCAGGGGTATGGCCAGATGAGGTGCGGGTGGGAAACGTACGATTTGCGTCTCTTGGGTCATGGCCCTTACTGCATCAAGGGCTTCCTTCTGAGCAGCTTTGAGGGATTCAACTTCGGTAGATACTTGTTTGTCTGTCTGCTCCCGGAGGGATTGTATTTCTGTGTGCCACGAAGATCGGTTCACCATTAGGCAGAGGGCGTTGGCAGACGCACCGTCCATCAAGGTTTTGCACGTCTTCTTCGTCTCCTCTTTCTCTTCCTGGCACTTGCGGAGGACCTCGTCCACTCGCGCAGCTTCCTTCTCGAGCATCACACTGAGCTTTTCATAGTTGGTTTCGTGGGCGGACTCCATCGCTTTGATTCTGAGATCGAGGCTATCCACCCGTCTGTTGATATCCCAGACGCTGGTAGAGGTGTTCTGTTGGGATTTCTGGAGCTCCCAAACGTCGCTCTGTAAACAGTATTGAGCTGTGGGCGGCGGGAGGTCACAGACGGGGTTGAAACCTACCGAGACCTGGCGGACGTTCTCTTTAATACTGTCCAAATCCTCCTTGATATCCTCGAGTACCTTGAGAGTGGTAGGGGTACTTGCTTCGGCGACGGCGTTCGCACTTGGATTGAGGTCAACGGTATCGATGGGGCTAAACTCCGGGGCGCGAGGGATATCTGCCGCTTCTCCCGTGGCATCCGTGGAGAGGTTTGGATCGTTGCTCTCGGAAATCTCGGGGACGCCGTGGTCTGGAGAGTCCTCCACGTCGGATTCGAGGTTCATATCCACCTCGCCACCATCCATATCCATCAGGCTGACCACAAATTCCTCGTGGTCGATCGGTGAACGGGGTGAAGGGGGCCAGGCACCAACGAGGCTGGGCTCTGGGCCGATGTTGTCAACGGTGTCCTCCAGATCGATGGGGATAGGGGTCATGATGGCGGCGGCGGAGGAAGGAGGGATGCTCATATCGGTGAAGTGAGTGAAGATTTGTGTGGTCCTATAGGGGATGACCACTTCCGAGTCATCGTAATCATCCACGTTGATCACCTCCTTCGGCATGGAAGAGGCGCTGGAGGAAGCCTCCTCGTTTTTGGATTGAGGCTGGATGTGCGGATGAAAACCGGGGAGGGAGGGACGTGAATTCGATTGGGATTGGATATGAGGATTGGAGGGGTCTGTGCGGAACCATTGTTCAATGAATCCAAAGCCGTGAGATAAACTATGACTGGGGATCTGCGCACGATACGGATTGGATGAGAGAACCTCAGGAGGATCGACTTCTTCCACTTCGGAATCGGAGGAGGATGAAGAGGAAGAGTCGATATCGGTCAGGACGCCGAACCGGCCAGAGTTCAGTCTTTGGATGTGAATGGGTTGCGATACTTCGGAGCGGTCCGCCGGCTGAAGCAAGAATTTGACCCTGACTGAGACCGGGCGAACAAGGTCCGCATCCTTGCCAACGGGCTTGCCAAATGTGATCACATCGCCGTCGGCAAGTGGGGTGGGGACCTCAGGAGCGAGAGTTACGGGGGCGGTGTGGCCGACCTTGAGTAAGTGGGTGCCGTGATGAGAGGATAGATCGATGAGATAAACCTGGGGGGGAATGCGGATGGATCCAGTTACAACGAGGGGTGTGTGTGTGTGGAGGTTAGGGTACTCACATGACCACTGTCTGCGAAACAAATCTTTGCGTGTTTCCTACTGACGACGGCACACCTGAACCAAGCAAGGTCGAGGTCGAGGTCGAGATCAAGCTCAAGCTCATTGACCCTGGACGAGGGCATGCGGCCAATGTTGATGACTGGGGTGTCCGACTTGTCGAAACGAAGGACCCTGGAGATATCTTCGCCTGCGGTTACTGTGAGGGTGAGGCCTGCGAGCGAGATTTGGGAGAGTTGTGAGATGGGTGGGGGATACGATGGGGCGATAAGATTACCGGCGACTTGAGGGTTGGAGTAAGGGGCAAGACTGCCCACTGGTGGTGGGAACATGACCGTAGAGGTGGATGGGGTGGAGTTGAGGGACAACCGGGCGAACTTGGGGTGGGCTGGGGAGGACGAGGAGCGAGGAGGAGATTGTGCGTAGGCGGTGGCGGCAGTCGGACGGAGGATCCAGTCAAAGGACAGTTCGGGTCTAGCCTGTTAAAGTCACGTGGCATTAATCTCTCCCACTGGTCAGACTCAGAGTCTCAGTGTTCAGTCGGCCAGCCCCCCACCTCCGACTGAGCTCTCTGTGTAGAGATTAAATCGAGAAAAATGTCGGTGGGACTGGTCTGCCTGTGTCGCCCAGCCGAGCGGATGCCTTGTCGGGATGTGCCGTTTCCGCGCCCAGGCTACCGCATGACCCGGTGACCATAGCCGATCTTCCTCCTTTGTTCACATCCTCCTCCTCCATCCATGGGCGGCGTATACTCAAAGTTTGGGGTCGATGTCCCCTTCGACCCCCAGTACTCCCTCGTAACCTCCCCAGTTTACCCCCCACTCTCCCTCGCAGCTCTCAGACTTCTCTTCGGTTTCTACTACCTCGTCTATTTCATCTTCAAATTCTCATGGGACTCAGTTCATTTCCCCAAGGATCTCAAGCAGTTCGTTCGCCTTCGACCACGACGCGCTCACCTCTGACCCGTCCATCCCTCAGATTCTTTTCCTATTTCACTCACTTGTCAGCGATCGGCCTTTGTGCTTACTTCTGGGCGGCTGGGGTACAGACCTTCATGTACGCGCTCGGGAAGAAATACCCTCTACGACATTGGCCCAGGTTCTTCCAATTGCTCCATCTCTGGCTATACGCAACCATTACCACCTTTCGTGTGTTTCACCCACATTGCACCCGTCCGCTGTAACCTTACTAAACCCCTTTCTTCAGCCTTCGTCGTCACCATCGCCTACTGGACCCTGCTCGCCTCATCTGAGTCCTTCGCGACGTCATACAAAGGTACTATCGAATCGCTAGTACTTCGTGCCTAGTCGCTCATACGACTATCGCCCTCTAGCTTGGGATAACACCTCCGTTCACATCCTCAACTCTGTGTTCGCCCTATCTGAAATTTTGTTGACATTCGCCGGGCCGGTTTCCTGGCTCTACCTCCCCGTCTGCGTTCTCACCATCGGCTTATATATCGGGCTGGCATACCTCACTCACGCAAGCCAGAACTTTTACCGTTCGTTCCCCATTTATCCCCTCCTGCTCTTGTCCATGCTGACTTTACTGCTCTGCCCAAAGCCTACAAGTTCCTGGACCCGGCTGCGTATGGTGGAAAGGTTGCGGCTTACGTCCTCGGTGTCTTGGTCGGAGAGTGCATCATCTTCTCCATCGTATGGGGGTTTGCCAAGCTCCGGAACAAAATCTTTGCCAAACGCCGCCCCGCGATCATCACCGACGTTTTCCCTAAGGAGAAGGTCCGCACAGGCCAAGTCTGACCATCCCACCCCTTCTTTTCATTCTGTGATTTTGGGCCTTCGGTTACCATTTATCTCCGTTATTTGGATTGTTTTCATGACCTTCACGATGTACCGGTCCCAAGTGGAGTGAAACCCGTGTTAAAAGCACGAGCCGTCCTCCATACACACGTTCATTCATACATATATTATAACTTGCGCGTGACCATTAAAACCACAGTAATGGGTGGAAGAAGGGGAAGAACAGTGAAAAATCTAAATCGAACACTCAAAATCCTAACACCAGTCGAGCAAGATCCTTCCACCCTCTGCGTACAACAACCCTCACACCCACTCTTGACCCGTATTCCTCTCCCAACCACTCTATAAACTGTGCGTCTAGAGCACTCAGAGGACCGAGTTCAAAGGCGTACAGGTCTCTCGGGCTCAGGTAGATCGTGGAAAGGTTGTCGCCAGAGGCTGGTGCCGGTGCACTGGGGAGGTGGTATGACAGCTTGGAAAGGAGGTTGGTCGTGTGGGCGTGGAATGTTTGTAGCAGAGCGAGTGTCAGAAGTATCTGTTGTTCGCGTTTTCGTAGTCTTCCATCCTCCTCGTCATTTCCGAGCTGGATTGGCCGATCGTTTGTATCTCCGGTTGTGAATTTGGACCAAACCGACATCCCGCTCGCCCGCCTCGTGGCTTTCGAAGACCCTGAGGCTCCTGAAACTTTCCTGTACAGATCCGAAGGGGCGGCTGGGCGACCCTCGATCCCCATTCCTAGGCTGCGCACATGAGATCCGCCAACCGACAGGTCATCGTCTCCCTCCAACCGCACCCGACCCCAGTTCGCCATGTTGCCATCGACGGTAGAGTATGATACCACCGAATTATTTCTCCACGTCCCCATCCAGAGCCCTGCACAGATGATACACACATCTTCATATACACGCCAAATGCCGGTCCAACCCGAAGATGACTCTGCCGTCGCCTTGGGGTGGGGTTCACAGCAGCTGTGGTCATCCGTCACATGCCGCTCTAGCAACCGCTCCAGCTCGGCCCACTGTACCAACGTGAATACGGATAACGGTCTGCCGGTACAAGAGATGCTCACAACTTTCAGGTCGCTCCAAGTAAATCGGACGGGTGACAGTTTGTGCCCTCGACCTTTCCCGTCTTCCGCCCACTCCGTGGGTTGTGAGAGATATAATGTGGGGGAACTAGTTTTTGACGGCGTGGATGTCGTGAGGTCGATGACCAGGTCATAGCACGATGGCTTCTCCAGAAAGATGGCGTCGGTTGTGCAAGCTACCCAGCCTCTCCGACAACTATCCTCGGACTGCAGCACGTCCAAATCGCTGAGGGTGACCATCCCAAGGACCCTGATACTCTCACGAGTCCGGCCCTTCAGCCGCAGGGGAGAGCCGTCTGCCCTGCTGCCACCAGTGTCCAAACCAACAGGGGGGCTGCGTCGGTCCAAACTTGGGTCGTAATCAACTTGGTCTTCGTAACACATATCAGCGGCGACCTGGCAGAGTATCCCCGATGCTTCTACGGGGGGAAGGGTATAGATCAGGATTCGCCTGCGACCGAGGATGTGTTTATATAGTGTAATGGTTGATAATCCAAGAATGCGAAGAAGGTGGGGCAAGTGGGTGGTGGGGTTGTAGAAATCCGGATCAGGCTGGGTCAGAAGGCCAGGTCAGTGATGAATAACATTCCCGGCAGGGAGGGAAACAAGATGGCGTCAGACTTACCTTGTCTAGTTCATCGCTCCAACCCCTCCAGACGCCTGAATAGGAAGAGTCAGCTTGAGAATTCCTCCGTTGTTTGAAGAAGCTTTCTGCGGATGACCAGTCGAATTGACCGGGGTCATAGATTCCCTCTTCCTGGAACCGCGAATACATGGAACGAAGGAGGGACTTGAGAGATGGAACGTGCCGCCATGGTTGGGGGCGGGGTGACTTGGCTAGGAGGACACCCAACGAGGATAATCGAAAACCACGGTGACCCGTTTCTGACGTTTCTCTGCGGCGGAAGATGGATACACCCTGGTGGCCCCCTTTGGTGAAATAGCTGCAGAATGGGTTTGGAATGAGATCACAAGCTAAAGTTGTAGAGGGAAGAGATATGCGTACACAACGTCCTCCTCAACTAGATGTAAACCGCTCGGGAGCGAACTAAACTCTACGTTCGTCAGGTCGAGATCTGAGGTGACTGTTTAGCTTCTGCGTCGACAGCATACTTGAGAGGAACACGAACTTGGGTTGGATTTGAGTGCCCAATCTACGGTATTTCCCTTGGTGGGATGGAACGAGCAATGGAAGATGGAGACTGGGAGAAAAACTGGTGAGCGCGACCGTTGTGGACGTCATGAAGCTGGCGAGCCGGAGCACCTAGATCTTGTGGTACATCCGAGGCCGCGGAATCCAAGGCCATTCGTACTGTAGGGCACAGTAGTACGTGGCCGCAGGGAGTCGAGGCGCAGCTGTGTCCTGACCTTCCCAGAAATCTTGGAGAGGTGGACGCAGTTGTCAAGTGATACCTGCACGTGCCTTGCTATGTGCTACTGACCCCGATCAAGGAGCCCTTCTTCTCCTTTAGACCAGCCTGTGCGTTTCATCACGATGAGTATATATATATGTATTAATACTACAGACTGCGTGTATGGTAGGTGATCGTAATCCATCCAGGGAAAGAAGTGAAGAGCGTCCGAAGGAGACTACTTAAGTCAGACGAAAACCAAGAAAAGAATGTTATTCAACGAGGGTAATCAAGTACGAAACACCAGAGAAAAAGGGGTTTAGATTCCAGGAGGGTGGAAGGGAGCCCCTTGTGGCCAGTTGCCGAGTTGAGCAGGGTCACCCCCGATGCGGATCCATTGGGAGTGAGAAGGCGTGGGACCATCAAGGACGAACAGCATGAACCAACCGGGAGGGCAGACGTTCACATCGGGAGGCGCTTCGATGGCACAGTCGTTGCCCGTACAGGTCACCTTGGGGAAGAGGATACGAGCTCCCATCAAGTTACCGTGGGTGCTGGAGGTGGCGGCCATAAGCGAGACCTTCAGGTCTGCTGTGGACCCTTGGAAGAGGTTGACGTTGATATGATAAGTCTGACCGTACTCCCAATCCTTATCTACGATGGTGAACGTGGGTTGGGTCCTGCCGTCGGTCAAATAAGGTGGGACGTAAACTTCAACTCGGAATTCCTCGGGGAATTTTTCGCTACCGTCCGGGAGGTAGGTCTGGGGGTCGGATCCAGAGACAAGGATGCGGCCGTCATGGAGGAGGATTGCCTCGGAGTGGTACATGCGAGCAACAATGGTTTCGCCCAGCTTGGAGAAACGTTGACCGGCTGGAAGGGCTGGGTTGTAGAGCAGTGCTTCCAGGTTTGGAAAGTCGGCCAGTCCAAAACCGGCGACACCCTGTTGAGCGCCGTTCAAGATGAGGAAAGTGCCATCAGGGAGGGTAACCATGCAAGCCATCACACGGCGAGAAGGCTGGAGAAACTATTGTTAGCCAAGAGTTGAGGATGGAGCAGTTTCGCCCGAGCTCACCATGCGTTCGATGGTCCACGTCGGTTCTGAGACCTCTGGCTTAACACTGACACAATTATCGAGCGCCCTCTGGAACTCGAGAACGTCCGAACCACCGCAGAAGAGGACTTCCAAGGGGTCAGTGTAAGGGTAGCGCTGGGGGAAAAGCGTAGATGCGCCGGCGAGAGGATATGTGCGGCCAGCGACGTTGCTGATCACGGACCCAGGGAGGTTGGGCAAAACCTTGGTCGTTTCGAAGGTAACCTTGTCCAAGATTCGGGCTTCGTTCCAGTAACCTGTCGAATGGAGTTAGAGTCAAGCATCGGGGCAAGGGATAAAGGCACTGCTAACTGATGAAGATGTTGCCGTTGGTCGGGAGAATGTACATGAAAGGATACAGGTTGTTTGGGTCGGTCCTCTCCAACCAGTCGAGATGCATGACAGTGTCTCCACCCGCAGGCTTTGGCAGGATCTCCAGACTGGGCTCTGGAGCTCCGTTGGAACCCTGCTCGCCACCGACGACCAGGATGGAACCGTTTGTCAGGACAAGAGCGGTAGGGTACCATCGCCCACGTTGGAGGGCAATAGAGTGTACATCTTCCTCCCAGTCGTTGGTCCCGTTAACACCGGCAGAGCCATCTGGGGCGTAGAAACGAACGCCGTAAAGTGAGTCGACACTCCATCCGCCTACGTTGATCTGGCGCCCGGCCTTGTCCGGTAAGATTATGCTTGCGGCGCAGAAAACGTCACTATGGATGTGCATTTCCCGCCAGGTCTTGGTGTAATCGTTGACCAAAGTCAAATCCAGTTCATAGGCACCGGTGCTGTTCGGGTAGACACTGGTACCCCACTTCTCGACGAAGGTGACCTTGTTGTTGATACCAAGGGTGGAGATTAATGGGACGACGGGACTGCTGATCAAGAATTCGTAGTGGCCAGTATTCGCGGGTTCGTGCCAAACGTTGAGATCGCCATTCCACTGGTAGAGTTGCAGTCTCTGTTGGCCACCGCACAAGTGATATGGGTCTCCATTGCAGAGCATGTTGCATTCGCTCTCCGGTCTCATGACACCCCCATTGGCGGCGATCTCTGCGACGTCACCGCAGTAGCACTCTTCGCCGTACTCGAGTCCACCAGCAGGATATCCGTAATCAGAACACCTCTTGAGACAGGCTTGGACGGTATTGTTGACAGTGTTGACAATTTTGTTGGGGAAGACACGAGGGGCACCAGGTTCACTGAGTGAAACGATCAGTTTCGGGCGAGGGGAACCGGACTGGACAACTCACGCCAAACATCCAACGTATTGCCATTGGCCGGGAAGGTTATCAACAAGGGGGACGGCGACCGGAAGGGCAGTGACGTTCCCGGTAGACGAGTAGACAGAGAGACGGTTAGCTCCACCACATGCTTCGGTCTGATTGCCACCACACCCCATGTTACAGGTGGAATCGTCGACGTTCTTGACGGCACCAGCGATCAGGTAATTCCCACACTAAAAATGTGTTAAACCCCACGAAAGCTTTTATGATGGCGAGTGAAACGTACCATGCACTGGACGCTGAACTCCAAACCGGCGATCGTATAGTTGAGAGCTGAACAAGACTGGATACAACCAACGGTGGTCAAACTGGCGTTATCGTCGAGTAACTTGGGAAACACGCGGCCATTCGCGTTGTCACTGCGACGGGATGAGAACGCGGAAATACAGAAGAGTCGTGAAAACTTACGTCCAACATCCGTTGTACGACCAATTTCCAGGCAGATCTGTGACTGGGTGGACGGTAACTGTACCGGGGGGAGGAGGTGGGGTCGGGACAGTGCCAGTATAGTTGTAGACATTGAGACGGTTCGGACCACCGCAGGACTGGGTGTTGTCGCCAGAGCATGGCATGTTGCAGTCGGAAGCAGAAGCGGGAGCGCCCCCACCTTGGATGGAGGTACCGCACCAACATTCCGCAGAATATTCCGTACCAGCCATGGAATAGCCAGCGTCGTAGCAGGCCGAGGTACAGCTCTCCATCGTATTGCTGGAAACTCCGACCGGAAAGGGTAGCGTCCTGCTACCGACGGTATCGCTGATCAGGGAGGGTAAGGTTAGGAGGGACTCAAGACGTGAGTGAAAAAAGAAGACCGACGAGTAACACCCAAGAGACTCCCATGACGGGACGGTTGGACCGATTTTATAGAGGTTGAGGCGGTTCGGGCCACCGCAGTACTGGGAGGGGTTGCCAGAGCATACCATGTTGCACTCAGAGGCAGGAGCAGGAGCACCTCCCGCTTCAATTGAACTGCCGCACCAACATTCCGCGGCATATTCCGTGCCAGCCAAGTCATAACCAGCATTGGAGCAGGCTGTAGTACAACTCTGGATCGTGTTGCTAGAAACTGCGGCAAGGAATGAGAGCGTCCTACCACCTACGTTGTCGCTGATCAGGAAGAATAAGGTTAGGGATGGCTGGCTGACGACGTGGATGATAAGAGGACTGACATGTAACATCCTTGAGACACCCAAGGTCCAACGCTCGCGACGACTACTGGAGGTGTAGGTGGGGTTACGGTACTGTCTGTATCATTGTAGACGTTGAGGCGGTTCGGACCACCGCAATACTGGGAGTTATCGCCAGAGCATAGCATGTTGCACTCAGTAGCAGGAGCAGGAGCCCCTCCGGCTTGGATAGTGTAGCCGCACCAGCATTCCGCGGCATATTCCGTGCCAGCCAAATTGTAACCAGCGTTGCGGCAGGCCGAAGTGCAGCTCTCGATCGTGTTGCTAGAAACTCCGACCGGAAAGGGGAGCGTCCTGCCGCCTGCGTTGTCGCTGCTCACGAAAGATGACGTTAGGAATGGGCGGCTGGCGACGTGGATGGGAAAAGTACTGACGTGTAACATCCCTGGGACACCCATGATCCAACGCTTGGAACCACTTCTGGAGGAGGGGGGGCCGTGCGGCCGGAGTGGTACATACTGAGGCGATTGCCAGCACCACATACCTCGTTAGCATCACCGGTGCAAGGGAAACTGCAGTCGGTGGAGGTTGTCTCTGCGCCACCGTTGATGATGTAGTTGCCGCAGTAACATTCTTGATACCATTCGAGACCGGCGTAGTTGAAATTCTGACCGTCACAGAAGTTGATACAGTTTTCGATGGTCATGTCCGAGGTACTGGCATAGGCGGCGCCTGTGAGAGCTCGACCAGAAACGTTATCCCTGCGGAGAAGCAGTGAGCGGAAAATCCTCTGGGATGAAGGGGGGCAAAACATACAAATAGCATCCGAGGCTAGACCAGTTACCGGGGAGAGGGCCTGACTGACGGCGGAGGCGACTCATACGCTTCGCACCATGAGAGAAAGGAGAGTGGGAGCCATAGGCGGCCTATAGAATGGTATGAGCGATCAGGTACTCGGGAGGGGGAGAGATAGTGGGGGGACATACTGAGATGAAAACGAGAGACACGAGGAGACTGAGTCCGCGGGGACCCATCTTGGAGGAAAAGAGTGGGAACGAGGAAACCTCTGAGATAGGATGTTGAAAGATGGATGGGTTTTATACGCTTGACCAAGCCTCGAAAGGCCCGGACTGGCCAGGATCAGGAGGACTGGAGCGCCGTCCAAGAAGAGAACCGGGGCGGGGTAGCGGCAGCCGCGTGATGCAATAAACAAACCATCAGGAACAGGTCGAGGAGAAACGGCATTGGAACGATGGGGTGGAAAGTGAGCGACAGATCACCACAGTAAAGCCGCGAAGAATTGTCGTGAAGAGATCGCAACGTAATTGATAGATTGGATCAACGTATTTGAAAGGCGGAAAGGCCGGTGTGAGCGTGGAACGAGAGAGAGCGGCTCTGGCAGACAGCGGCTACGCAGATAGCTTGTTTGGTGATGAAATGGGCATCAAAGCTTGGGAAGGACCTCGAGAGGGGCCAAGCGTACGCGCAGAGGGGCGCACAAGAACATCCTGAATTAGTAATGAACGCGCCGGAGGAGGGGGAGGTAGAGCGAGGATATCGACTCGATGATTGGCCCGACCTTACCAGTGCAGAAGTGATCGTGGGAAATAACGATGTCGTTGATCCGCGTTTGAAACTCCGCCCGGCCACCTGCCACACGGAGGGGGCACGGGCGTCGGGTGCTGTTTATTGTCCTTCTGCCTGGCTGAGTCTTTGTGTTTCCCCTCGTCGCCTGAGTGAGTACCGCGAGAGCGCGTTGGCCGACAAAGTGCCTCTGACGCGACCTGAACCGTCTCTGCAAAGAACAGGGGCCGGACCGGGTTCAGGCTGAACCATAACTCGCTGTCGATCCCAACTTACCGGTGATTAGAATTTACCTTTGAACTTTATCTTTTTCCTTTTTTTTTCTTTCCCCCCTGCCACGTTAAACTGTACTGATTCATTCCCACTGCGCCGTCCATGGCCGCCTTACGTCTTGTCCCAACCTCAATCACCTCCTTTGCAATGTCCAGGCCTCCTTCTTCCCCATGCCCGACGCCGATGATGCTCCGCAAACTTGGACCCAACCCCCATGGCAGGGTTGGATCGAAACCACAGGCGACGCCCTCCTCATCTTCGAGGCCGCTCGACGTGGTGTCATCCCTCGCGTTACTCGTCGGTTGGTGGAGTCTGAACGGAAAATGATCACATCTGGCTCCGTCTTTGTCTTCGACGAGGCTGAGAGTGGCATCAAACGCTGGACTGATGGCTTCTTTTGGAGTCCCAGCAGAATCTTGGGCAATTTCCTTCTCTACAGAGAAACAGAAAAGCGTGGGGCCACCCTCCGCTCTAAATCTGGTGACCACTCGGCAGATCCAAACCCCGGAGATAGCCATCCAGAGCCTGCTCGAAACGAATCCACCTCCCTCAGCCGTCCCAAGGGCGAAAGCGTGGGGCTCGACAGGGCAAGAGAAAGATGCCTCGTCGGCAGCTTGACCAACTCATACAAGTTTAAACCAGGTGGTATGGTCAAAAAGGTACCTCCTTTCCCCCCTTTCCCCCCAACCGATCCTCCTCCTTGACCCACGCTCCCCTAGACGTTTTCTCTAACCATTGACGGCGTCACCCAACATCTGATTTCGTACTACAAGGTTGAAGACGTTGAAGAGGGCCGCCTCAGATCACCGTCATCTCTTCCGGAGATCGCGTCTCTCGATATCAGCCCAGAATACCTCGACAAGCAGCACTTTCGCATAGCGCCCAAGATCGAGATATGTTTTGACGGCAAGCCCAGGTATCGGGGAGAGGCAGACGAGATCGATCATTCAGTCGACGGGATACTGGGTTCCCCTCTATCTACCGCCGTCCCCCTAATCACGGACGGTCGTAATGCCTCTGATTCAGACTCCCGGAAACGTGGAAAACGGTACGATCCGTACGGTAGCCCTGGGAAACGGGGCAGGAAAACCAAACGGAGCAACTCAACGATTGCAGAACAGCAGTCTCCTCCAGAATCCCACTCGAAACCAACGCTTACCGTATCGGTCCCACATTCAACAGGATCCCCTTCTCAACAATCTCCCCAGCAGTTCCAATCTCCCACAACTTTCCCTCCCTCCCACGTGCAGTCACCTCAACTCCCAACTCCGTTTGCCTCCAGCTCGCCAGGGTATCATCAGGACGCTCCGGGTGCGGTAATGTCGCCAGGGCAGTATCCATCGATGGGTATTCCACCTCCGTACCCAGTTGTACACGGCTACCACGTTGCGACCTATTCTGGTACCCATCCGTATTCTGCACTCGGTCCACCGCAATCAACAACTGGATCACCGGTAGCGACACAAACACCATCCACACCGGCTCCAACACAATCCCAGTTATCCTACCCCCATTACGTTCCTGATTCCTCCCAACCGCCGATGTATTATTACCCCACATGGAACGGTTATGGTGGATGGCATTACCCGGGAGGATATCAGAATGGGAGTGGACCCGCTCCGAACACATCTCCCGTGGATGGGATCAACAATGGCTCGGGCCAACCTCCTTCTGCAGGGAACTCCGAGGGAACGGATCCAGCGACCATCCCAACATGAGGCTCCCTTCCCCTTGCATTTTCGTAGCGCCCTTTTCTGTATTTGAGTGTGGATGTCGGATCACTCTGTATCATAGCTGCCGTAGACTTCGTTTGTGATATGCGCTCCTTCCTTTCGTTCCCTGTGGTATTCTTAGTTTTCTTCACACTTTGTACAACCTCCCGCGTTTACGGGTAGATAGATGATGACGAGCGTCTGACGCATTGATCCGTTGTTTTTTGGGAGATTCGGCCGTCGGGGGAGTTCAACCCTTGTGAGAGCTGCTTTCACCGAACACTTGCCCGCTTTCTGTTATACCTTGCTACGAGACCGGAGGCTTTGCTGGTATCGTGACCCCGTTCGTGGGAGGATCAAGGGAGTTGCAATTCTGGGAAGGCGACGCATCAGTCCGTAGCCAAAATTCTTCCAGCTCCTCCATCACCAGCTCACTCGTTGTACCTACGCTCCTTACAGTTTTATCCCCCCGCCCATGTCCTACTCCTCTTTCTTCTCTTCCGGCCTCTCCGCCATTCAGCACCTCACACCTCCCTCTTCCCCGACCCAACCTGTTCGACCAGACTCGCCCATCGTCCCCCCCACTCCCACCTGTGAGGCGACGGAGATCAGCGACGGAGACCAAACTCCCACCCCAGCGAACCCTTCCCATGCATTTGGCACTGAGAGGCCCAAACTCCGCAAGAGGCGGAGCAGTTTGACCGTGAATACCTCGCCATTGGTTCAATTCAAAGGATCTTATCGTGGTGCCACTGCTGCCGTTCAAAGGCAGAACCGTAGCAGGAGCGGGAGCGTAAATGATTTCTCCCAGCCTCGCTCTACCGGCTTCGCGTCCGAAGAGGCCAATATCATAGGTCGCCTGAGGAGCGGTAGCATTGGTAACTCCCTTAGGTTCAGCTCACCCGTTTTTACCTGGTGACCACGGCATGTTGACTTGTGGACACACAGATCTCGTCGCGTCATCCGGGGAGCCAGGCCACCCCCTTCTACTCCTCTGCCACCTTTACCGACTCTCCTCCCTTCCTCTGCCCCGCATCTTGGGAGTTTCGATTTAGGTGCGGACACCACACCTCGTCGTCCCCTTATGTCTAGGGCATCGACCATGGAGAACTTTGAGCAACCAAATCCAAACTCGCCCACCGTTTTCCACGAGTTAAACACTAGGGTCCCATTCAAACCCGTAGTGAATGGCCCCGAAGACGTCTTTATGAAAGAGATTTGATGACCCCTTCTATGGTGCGTTCACCCTGCGCCCTGACGGTACAGAATTTGATTTTGACTCTCTAGGATTCTGTATACAACCATTTCATTTTACCCCCTACTAATTTTACCCTGCGCTATTCGCGGTTAATTTGTCCTTCTTGTGGGATGTTGTTTCCCCGGTGGAACGCCCCGGCACTTGCGGTTGTTGATTAAGATTGTTCCTCACATGGCCACGACAAGTTAGTTTACAGGTCTGGTACCAACCCCCTTTATTTGCTCCTGAAATATTATATATTGCTTTCCTCTTGGGTCTTGTCCTTTCCCGCGGGTGACTCCCTTTCTTCTTGGACTTGTTCCATTACAGTCTCCACGTTACGAACGATCGAAGTGCTGGTCGATCCTCGCTTAACCGAGTCCGAGTCTAACCAGGAGAGGGATGGGCCGTGTGTCCCGGTACCACGACCGAAACCAAGGCGAGAACGAGAAGTACGAAATTTCAATGGCGCGCTCATCTGTACCAGCCTGTACCCCTTACGAACAAGGAACAGGGAGCGGAGCGCCATGGTTGCACAACGTCGATGACGGGTCGGTCCCTATGTCCATAAACATCCTGAATGGAGGAAGGTTGACAGGGTTCATATGTACATTAACAGGAACGAAACAAACTGCGGCTGGGTTTGGCACACGGGCTATCGTATAAGATCCGCCACCCGCTCAGCGACCGCACGGATACGAGAGAACACTTCCATCGGACTGTTCAGCTCGGCGATATCATTGGCCACCTCCCTCGTTTTGACGGACGCGGACCCTGAACGTTGAACGTTCAACCGTTGAATGCTTCATCACACCCACCATCGTTGTCGAGTTCTTTCCCCTTCAGGACCGTCGTATCTTGCCGTCAAGCGATGGGTTTATCCCAGCAGCTGTGGGAACACTTTCGCCACACGACCGAATTGTCGGAATTTCGCCAAGTTACTGTTTCCAATCGGCGTTGACGGCTGCCAAAAACGAGGTCAAAGGAACTTCACCGCAAACCGGGCCGACAAGCGACGGTGGGATTTTTGGGAGCATTCTCCGTTCGCCCCACCTCCTTTTGGCTCGTGCCCCGAACGACCGGGAAGTGTGGTCAGTTCCAGAAACAAGCCCTATCTTCCACGGCGTCTAGTTGCTCTGCGCTTCTCTCCTTGTACAGCATTGATGGTGTAATGGTAACATCGTACCTTCCCAAAAGGACACAGGTATGGCCCCGGGTTCGATTCCCGGTCAATGCACTTTTTTTTTACTCTTCGAGACTCCAAACCAAGGTTCGTATAGCATAGGGTGTGGGTGGTACAAAAGATATAGATGCGCAAGAAGTACTGGAAAAGTGTAATATTCATTCAATCTTCAAATGCGATGAGTGGTTCGTGAGTCGGAGGACTGGGAGGTCGAATCCATGGCTCTGGTTCGGCCGGTACCCCCCTTGGTGGGGATGGTTGCCTCTGAGCATCTCTGTGCGTGGAATCGAGAGTTCTCCGACCGGGTGCTTCGCCTTCGCACTTTCCTTCTCCACTTCCTCCTCGTTCGTGGATCAACTCGCGCTTGGGTATGTTCACGGTCGGGACTTTGGGTGTTTGCATTGGGGTGACCGAGGTCGGAATTGGTTGTTGGGTAACCGAAGGCGACATGGGAATTATAGGGGTTAGCCCGAGGGTCCTCCTTGTGGGTATTACCTTGCCTGCAGCATTGGTAAGGAAGGGGTCTCGAAAGCAGAATGGGAAGGGACGTAACCTGCTCCCTTGAGAACGTCGTACCCTTTCAGTCGGGTTTTGTCCCAAGTGGGATCAACTAGGGATAGTGACGTTTGGTCAAGTAAACGGATATCCAAACTGGATTGGGCGTACCTGTTGAACCCTCCTCGACCGCCACATAGTCGATCTTGAAACGTTTGAGGAATTCTTCGTCCAGCGCCCAAGGTGCATCCGGAACGACCTCGTCGACCCATCGGCAATGGCGAACGGTCTCGCAACGCTCCAGGTGTGGACGAAGAGGGAGGAGGTTATGGTGGCCACGCTCCGTGTCTGAAAAGACACCAACGATAAGATGGGTTTGTGGGAACGACAGTTTGGCTTGTCTGAGCTGGAGACTTTGACTGTATATATAAAATGTAGGGTGAAACCGGGCGGCCGCTGGCGAAAGGAAAGCACTCACGCGACGTTGAGTCCGTCGAATAACCCGTCCACGTAGACCCGAATGGTACCCATTTTCTCGACGAGAACTTGACCATGTCCGTAGATCGAGGGAAGGGAACGAGACTCCTCCAGGGACTTTCTGACGTAGTCTTGTATCTGATCCGCAGTGAGTCTTACGGTTTCGAACCTGTCCTTTGCAGATTGTAAAGGCTCGGGTTCCCAGTTGCTGCGCCTGGGTGAGATCCTGAAGTTGAGGAGGTTTGAATCTGGGTCTCGTTCTTTGCACCGGACGGTATTGCGAGCGGTAGATGGGATGGTGTGAGAGCCACCGTTACTGGAGTTGGGAGTGTGGGGGTTGGAAGGGAACTCGAGCTCTTCGGAGGGGTCGTACGCGTTGAGATCGGCTATGCTGGATTCCAATGATCTGCTACCGCCCTCTGAAATGACGTCGTAATCGGCCAGGTCATCGCTGAGAGTTTGGGAGGTGCTCAGGCTGCTCATAGGGGAACGGAGGGGATATTTGGATCCGAGGATGGCGAGATGCGGTCGCTGCTCCTTCGCGCATATATATATAATAAAAGTGTACTAGGATCATCATCATTCTTCTTACGTGTATGAGGATAAGATCAAGGCCTCGTTTATTTATCTAATCGTCCTTTTGGAAAAGATGCAACTTCAACGGCCAGGGTGCCCCCATCCAACTCGCCAGAGTCGAATGGTCTTTGAGAACGTCGCCAGTGTTTGGGTGGACGAGGACGCTGAAAGGTTTCAGTCAATGGACCGTTTTGACGAGAGGATGGGAGGTTACTCACGACAGAGGGCCTCGATTCACAGCCAACCAGGTAAACAAGGTACCAGTCTCGTGTGGAGTGAAGGTATCGACTTCAAACATTGCCACAGGATGGGGACCAACCGGTTCCTCTCGGAGGCGAGAAATCATGAGCTGTGAGTCGGAATGAGGGGGGGGGACATCTTTTAGGATTCGACAGTGGGGTAAAAATACCTCTGGGAATTCCCTTCGAAGTCTCTCATGGAGCTCTCGTGCGAACTGCGTTTCTTTCTCGTCGCTTCGGTTGAAATAGACTATGCGGATGGATGAGTGTGGGGGTCTGAGGGAGGGTCGCGGTAATGCTTACCGTGAAAGTCGAAGTTGGGGCTGTTGAGCCGAAAGGGTTGTGGAGCATGGTCCCAAACGGAGGACCTGGGAGCGGGTGTGTTTTTCAATGACCTACCATCGGGGTTAAACCCGGTGGGGAGAGGGTCGCGGGGGCCCTGGTAAGCCTGGAGTGGAGATTGCCACTTTTTCGACATTGGGGCTGGGGAGAGAGAGGGGCGAGATGAGACTCAAGCCAGGACTAGAGATCCGAGGGGATCGTGTGCTCACCATCACCTCTCCCATGATGTCGTCAGCACGGGAGTCGGAGCATATCATCTCTGCAAGGGAGACGTTGGACAGTGAGTGGGTTCTACCGAGATAGCTCCCTGGATCCAGCTGAGGACCCGCAGCGCTGTACGATATCTCACAGCTCTTGAACACCAAGTTGGATAAGGAGACGCTCGCGACCTGCATCCAGATGATAGAGAGCGGCGTGAACCCGCAGGCACTCGCGGTACGGGGCTGATTGCTGTCTGTTCCTCCCCCATGTTTACCCGAACTCAGGCGGTAATCCAAGAGTTGAGGAGAGAGAGCGCCGCCCTCCAGCTCCAATCGTCGTAGTCGTTCTGCACGTGTTGTATGCCAGGAAATAGAGACATGCCTTGGGTACTCTTGGGAGCTCTTGGCCACGCCCCCACCGTCTAACCATTCCCATCCCACCACATATAATGGCTCCTCCTCCCACAGCCCTCTGTCGCCAACGCTCACAAGGGGTATACCATGGCCATCTCCCCCCTCCTCCTTCTCTCTCTATCCCTCCTTTTCGCCCGTGTCCTCGCCGACCTCACTGACGCCCAGGTCGCGATCGTCAAACAAACTCTCGCCCAAGGTTCAAAGCAAAGGTACCCATTCAGCACACACTCGGATACGATCCCAACCTCATTTCACGCCATAGTTGGGAACTCGGCACAAGAGCACAGGCGCTTCTCGAACTCGACAGCCCTCGATACTCAGTCACCACACCCGGAGCCAAACTTCCGCCAAGCAAGACCAACCCGCCGTCATCGCTCAGCGATGTTTTCGCCATCGCGCGGGATATCATTTCCAAACGGAATCCCACCAAAAACACACCAGAACCGTTCATTGAAGATAGCACCGCCGGAGATCCGCCAAGCGTCGGAGTTGCCATCATTCTTGCAGACTGGACAAACCAACAAGTCACTGACGGTCAGAACTATGCACAAGCCATCCAGAATCAGTTCAACTATCTCTATACCGTTCCGAGGACGAGCGACGGTGCAATCTCCCATCGCGTCAATCAGCTCCAGCTCTGGTAAAACGACAAATCCGCTCCACTTGCCCCGCCAGTTCATTCCCTCTCTAGGTCTGATTCCGTCTACATGGTCCCCCCTTTCCTGGCATATTATGGCGTCATGACCAGGAACAAGTCCGCGGTGGCTGAAAGTTACAACCAGATCCGCCTCTACCGCAGTTACTTACGCGACCGAAGCTCCAATAACCTCTGGAGGCACATGTCCCTCGGTGACAGTCAAGATAAAGGTCACTGGTCGACAGGTCAGCTTTGAGCCACCCCGCCATTAGTTCGTGTAATCATCATCACGTTTCCAGGCAACGCATGGGCGGCTGCAGGAATGCTTCGCGTCCTCGGCACAATCAAGAACTCGGAGTACGCTGGTGATTTCAAGAGCGAACGGGCCGATCTCATAAACTGGGTCCTAGAGATTCAGGATGGCATGTACAACTACCTCGTACGTTCCATGCAACTACAAAGTCGCTTCCCGTCGACCCACCCGCGCCTGACAACTGACCTTCCCCCCCCCAGCGATCAACCAGCTGTTTCGGAAATTACCCCGACGACGACCGTTCATTTGACGATGCTGCTTCTGCCGCATTTCTCGCCGCCACCGTCTACCGTTTGTCCACCTTGGCTGGGAAGCACAAACACGTCCACCTAGCGGAGAGAACGAGGATTGCGCTCACGGCCCGTTCTAACCTCGGAGGGGGACCAAGCAACGGGACGTTCGCATCAATGGTGCATTTTGATGCCGATGGGTGGCTATCACCGGTCGTGAACCCGGTGTCGTTTGGTGAAGTCGGATCGAAAAGTCCCGAAGCTCAGGCGTTTGTGCTGATGATGCAGGCTGGGTATCGGGATTGGGCCCAAGCCGGTTACAACGGTGTCAACGGTGGCACCCGGAGCGCACCCCCTCTTTCGCTGGCCATGTCTCTCGGGGTCGGCGTCGCTCTGGTACTCGTTTTATTAAGATAATTAATAGTTGGCTGTATTTCGCGCTGTATGAACGGACTATTTGATTTCACACGATGGACAGCGTACGGCGATTACCGACAGTTTCTCCACTTTCCGTTGTGCGAGTCGCATACTGTGTACTACCGTAGACTCGCTGTGCGGTCTCCTTCTCTCCCACTCGCCTCTCAACCAATCCTTTCTTCTTTTCTTTCTCCTTCAAATGCCCTCGCTCTTCTCTAGGGCGAGGACGACCTCGACCTCCAAGCAGCCCCAGACCGCCAACGGCACAGACGAGTTTGGCAGAGCTCCCACTCCCCTCCGTTCCAAATCTTCCTTCACTACTCCCACCAAAAAGGACAAGAAAGACAAGTCTGCGAGATCCCGGACAATAAGCACCCCCGACCCCGACGCCCAGGAATACTTCCCCGAGATCCCAGATGGCAGTTTCCTCCCTCTCAGCCTAAACCCACCTCACTTCGACTCCCAGGAACGTGGAATCACCCAGGATTATGGATACCTCTCTTACAAGCGTCAGGTCGTGCTTGGCCTCGAAGATATCAGTCGTCTCGTCGACGTTGCCTCCCAAGAGATATGCGCCCGCGGCCTCACAACCCCGTTTATCTTCTCCGCACTCGCTCTCGACGTCTCTGCTTCTGCAACCATGAGACTTATCGAGGCCTTCCTCCAAACGTGCAACTCGAGACACCCTTCGGTTGACCAGAAATGGCGGGAAGAAGCTCAGTTCGCCAGCCCTCACGAACTGGGTATGTGCCTCCGCTGGGGACTCGCCCGTGCCGTCAGGATCGTCGGTGGGCTGGAAGTTCGTGGTTTACTCAACTACGAATCTTACTTCGAGTGGAGAGACTGCGAATCATGTACGCCCGTCTTTTTACCTTGAACTGAAGATGTTGATCCGTCGATCGCTCACACGTTCCCTCTCTAGCAATGAATTACCCTCCAGCCATCTTCGCCAGCTTTTTGGACTCGCTTGACCCAATACTCCAATCCCTCTTGATCACTCTTCTAACCCTCCTCAGCCGTTTGAGTGCCCATTCGGCGTCCTCTGGTCACACACCCCCCACCCTATCCCCCTTGTTCGGCCCGCTGCTCTTCGGTCTCGGCGCCTCCTCCCTTTCATTTCACCACGCCTACCACAGGTACCTCCGAGCCACCAATGCCACCGAACATCTCATTCTCGCCTTCGTACGATGGCAGGATACAACCAGCACCAGTGGTCTCGGTGTTCCCGCTCGACTCAAGGATTGGATTCGCGGTTACCCATCTATGCTACCATCTCTACCCACCCAGAAGCAGGAGCGGTCGTTGCCCAGGAAAGGTGCCAAAACGATCCGTATCGCAACGGTTCGGAGGAATGTGAGGATGTACTCCCCGGATTTGGTCAAGACCGCAGCCAGCTGGGCGAGCAGGCCCAAGGGCCCGAGCGAGGCCAATTCCCTGACGACCTCTTTGGAATGGGAGAGGATCGCCCCTCCAACACTGAAATTGCCCCCAAGGTATTCGGACACATATAGAAAGAGAATGAACCTTCCCCCCTCTTTTCACCCTGATACCGGCCTCGGGGATCCATCCCTCCAATCCTCATTATCGAGCACCTCTTCCGCGGCCTCCACCGAAAATGGCCCACTGCTGAATAGACCGGGAGAAGACCGCTTCAGGAGCTTGACGGATCTCAAATGGGGAGAGTTTGAGGCGAGTGGGTTCGGGAATGTTCTTGCAGACGAAAAGAAGCTTCAGTTTGATCTAACGGAGGGTGCCCGAGAGGCACGTCGCGCGAAGCGTCAGACCTTGACTTGGAATGACTTCTCCCAGGCAGGATTTACTCGGATGGATGACCCCCTTAACACAACCCTGCAATTTAGCACACCGGTGGCCGCGACTATCAATCAGTGGCCAACTCAGAACGCCGAAATCTCGAGAAAATTAAAGAAGACTCAGAAATCGTTGCCACCCTTCGGTTGGGACACTGAACCCGTGATGGCCTCGGAGGAAGTCATCGAGGAAGCATTCGTTGGTGTATTCTGCGATCTCGTATATGGTGGAGGTTGGATGGATATCGAACGAGGGGAGGAGGTTGATCGGGAGTGTAATTGGGCCCTTGTGCGTATTATGATCCCCGCACCCCCTCGATCCTATTCATCACTCACGCCGCGGGAATATTTAGGTCGAGTACAAATCCCTCCCCGTCTCCCGATCTAACACTATCTCCGGCGTTGGAGATCCCCGCACATCTACGACCCTCATCCTATACGAAGAGTTCGTCCCACTGGAATACCGACAACAGCTAGCCGCGTCCGGGAATAATAGGAAGAAGTTGCCCTCTCTCTTCTCTTCCTCCAAATCGAAGCAATGGAAGCCGGCTGCAACACTCAACGGGAAGCCATATACCCTAGGATCCGTCCCCGCTAGTCCCACATATCGTGAAGTCGAGTTTGAAGGCATCCTACGCGCAGGAAATACCACGCGGGTCATCAAAGTGGATTCCAAGAATAATAAGCCGGTCGCCTCTCCACTGAGCAAGTCCATCTCAAGCCCCGACCAATCCCTCAAGGTCGGGTCGGCATCTGGCCCGTTGTTCACTACCAAGAGTGACTCTCCTGCCCATCAGTCCGAGCCCATCCAAACCCCCACCCCTATCCAGACGCCGACGATCCCCTTCAACTCTCCCACCGAGCCGGGTGAAGAGACCCCGACCAAACAAAGGTCGAGGTTCCGGATCCCCGGTGGTTTACCAGTTGGTGGGCCCGCCTCGACGCGTCGAAGGTCTGGACTGCCTCCGGCCGAGTATGACACCATTGACTTCGAGACTAGGTTGGCAAGCTACAGTGATGACGAGTTGAACAATGGGCTCGGAAGGCCGATGACTAAGCAGGAGAAGAGGCAGTCGAAGGATGACGCCTGGGTGGATATCTTGGTTTCAGGGAATAGCAGGAGACTTGGGGGTCAGGATGCGGTCCTGAGGGCGGGAAGGTCCGACCCAGATCTGGCGAAACAAGAGGTTGCACAGGTGTTGGCCGCTGTCAGGGGCCATCCACCTTCGGACGACGAACAGGACGAGGTCATCATGGAGCCCATGGATGATCCAACGCGATTCTCGGTCGAAAACCCACCTAGTAGCAGCGATCACGGGCCATTCGGAGTAAGCACAACCGAAGAAAGGGAGGGGGAAGCCCCCACCCCAAACCAAAACCCTCGGAAAATCGGTTACTTCGACTTGCACCCCGAACGGAGGCGGGGAATCGTCTCTACTGCCGAGGACGATCCTCGCTCACGCCTGGCTTACGACGACAGTGATAGTGAAGTTGATTACGCTCGAAAGGAGTCGCTAGATTGGGGCCGGCAGTCCGGTGACAACGAGCATGAACCACGCGCTCCCGTTCCCGTACAGACTGTTACTCCCCCCAGAGCGCTACCCCCGAAGCCCGACGCCAAGTTATTGTCACCTCCTACCAACGGCGAAAGTCTATTGTCATCGCCTGCAATCACCCAACCCCAGCCACAGTCCTCGAAAAGCAAAACGTCATCTTTGATCGAGATGTACCGAGAGAAAGAGAGGGTGTCCGCTCAGCCCGCACCTCAGCCAAGTCAACGATTGTCTCCTCAACCTTCCGTGTCCCCCCAACCAGCGCCTCAACAACCGATTCGACCTCTCCCATCACCAGGCTCCAAGCCAGGACCTTCCAACACTCCGCCTGCGCCCCCAAGAACCCCTTCTCCAAATCCCCCCGATGACGCTCTCGTCGCGACGGTTGACGAAAGTCCGAACGGTCCTGGAAGATATATTCACGGCGCTCCGCTTCATAACGTGATAGAGGAAGAGGAGGAATGAACGGCTGCGAATGGTGTCGGTGATGTGGTCTTTCTTTATATCTTCATCTGTTCAAATCATTCCATCCGCCTGGTCTTTGGGTTTCATCCCCTATTCTCGACTTTCCTCCCATTCTTGGTTGCCTCCGGCCACGTACAAGATGCTCCTTCCTACTCATAGTCTCGGATTGAACCAGCCGTTTATATAATCTTTAAATTGCTCATGTAGTGAGTTTCATCCGTTCATTTATTTCCCATCGTTCCTCCCTCTTCTCTCAAACCCATAATCCCCTCTCTTGCCCCGCCCACAAGTCCCTCCTACCCCTCTGACACTGCGTGATACCCGAAAGTGGGGTATTGCATTTCCACTTTTCTATTTTCCTTTTCATACCATTGGCCTAGCCGATCGCGTTTGTGCAGTTGCATTGACAATCCAGAGCCAGCTGAAGTGCGTTGTTTTTACCAAATTGCCGATGAATTGACGATAAGTATCCGGGGCTGGGAGTCCGGTGACCCCGCCTTCAACCGTTGACTCACTGTTTCACAACTTCCGCCCTACAGCCACGCCATCGCTGGTATACAACGGAAATTATATCACGGCTGTTTGGACCCCGGTGCTGTGCACAATGGATCAGGCTCCGGTATTCGGTACTGGGGAGCGTCTTGCGGGGCCTCAACACACCAAACCTGGGTTATATCCCGTGGAATGCTGAAGCGCGAACTTTGCTGTGTGGTCTCGAAATGGATTGCATTGGACGGGAAGGATCGCCGCATGACGAGCGAGCGGAAGTAAAGAATATGCGGTGCACAACACACCTACAGCCCTCCGAGCCCGCCCTCCGTTTGCGGTAAGAGATGCTCAAGGAACCATCATGCGGGCACACGTACACAACTCCGACCGCGCCTGCGAACTTTTTCTCATGTTTTATCCGCACATTCACTCTCTTTCACGCGTTCGTCAACCAAACTATATTTGCTTACAACCAGGAAAGTCCATATGAATGTGCTGATACCGCATGTCAAGAAAACGAGAGTGTGGGGAGGGGAGCCCATGTGTTCGAAGGGAGTGTGAATTCACAAGGGAGAGTGAGGATGAGAAAAAAGGAACATATCGAGTGTCCATGACCGTAAAACCGCAACTCCGAAAGAATGACTACAAATAGTCCGCCAGTGTAATATACTGAGAACATGACCCAATGTAAACTGTAACAAATTGCCTAGACTGCCATACATCATGAAGGACCGCATCTAAAGTTGCGGAGGGATTAGTAAGAGAAGATCATCAACCACGGGTTCAACACGATCTAAAGGGGGGAACACGTTAGCAGGAGAGATCACATCGGTGAGATGACCAATCACTCACGGGGTAGAGGAGGTGGCTTCCTGCACTGATGCTAGAAAAGAGCCGAGAGGGTTAAGTTTGTGCCTAACCGTGGTAGAACAGAAGGGCACGTACACAAGGGGGAGGATAAGGGACCAAGAACTCTTCTCAATTCGCCATTCAGGAGGCACCAGGCCAGTAGCGAAGATGATGACGGTAATGACACACAGAGCCGAGATCACAAGTGAGAGCCAGAAGCGTTTGAGGATCTTGGGAACTTCCATCCAGAAATTAGAGCGCTCAACCTCCTTCTTGGTCGCACCCCAGGTGATATTGTACGAGAAGAGATGAGCGAGAATGGCCTGGGAAATGTGAATGGACAAGCCACCGAAGAAGATGAAGCTGGGGTATAATGTCAGTGTAGACTCAGGCAGTGAGTCAAGCTGGGACGCACAAGAAGGGGACCCAAGTAAAGTTTTCGAAGAAAGCGTCCAGAAGGTTACGGTGGCCGAGGCGGTACTCCAAGAGGGAGAACGCAACGTTACCGGAGGCAGGGAACACAACCATACAAGCGAGCCAGATTTCGAAACTGTGGAAATACCACCCATCGACATCGACAGCGAATCCGAGCAAGAAGTAGTTGAGCAAGGAAAGGGTTGCACCGGCAGCGATACCGTCTGTTAAGATGATATCAGCGAGGAACCAAAGGTGGACACCAGATTGCGAGACGCACAGTACGAGAACATATCTAAAAGGACGATTAGACGTGGGATGGGAACGGGCAAAGTGATCATGACTCACAAGACATCATGCTAACTTTGTAGTGCACTGGGGCCTCGGACCACAGGAAAACCCGCAGCTGCTTCGAGATGGGGCCCAGTCTCCACCAACTAACCATGGGGTTGAAGATCAGTTCGTTACAACCTTCAAAGGAGTTAGGGAACAAAACAGCTGGTAGTTTGGGGGGTCACACACCGTATGCATACTTCTGCCACCTGTTCAATTCATCGTCACAGGTCAAGCTGACACCCTCCTTGAAGCCTCCGTTGGAGTAAGTCGCCCATCGGATGACGTAGTGCTTGAGCTGGAGACGGAGGGCCATGTCGAAGTCCTCAGATACGTGCGACTCTGACCAGATCTTCCTGATTCCGTCGGCCGCGTCGATGAAGGAGGCGTCCTGGAGGGCAGACCAGCGTAAAAACGCATTATGCCCGACAAATGGAGCGACTTCCCCGTTGGCGGTACCCATCGAAATGGCCTTGTTAATACGGCGGGTGAAATGTGCGATGCCGTTCTCAAAATAGTGGTGCGCGACCTGCATGACGTCTGAGGAAGGGTCAGGTTGTGCCAATCCCGGAACGATATCCACCCACCAGACTCGTGTTGGATGATGGCAACCTCGGGTGATTCCGCAAGCTCGCGAGCAGCATCACGGAAACAATCCTCAGGCACGATAGTGTCGGAGTCGATAATGAGGATAATCTCGCCCATTCGCAAAGACTTTCCGTTTGCGGCCCATGGTTTGAATCTCTGCCCACTCTCCTCGTACACCTCCTCGACAGCGAGCTTCATGGCCTGATCTTCAAGGGACTCAAACTCGTCACTGGCGCCATTGGCTTGAAGCTCGGCGAGGTGCTTCTCCAGTATCAGAGATAGCCTAAGACCGTAGTTCATGTTGGAAGCCTTCTTGAATCGACCGGCACGCTTGAAGCCGTCCGGAGCGTTGTTGTGAGGAGGTCGAGCGACCCATCCGATGTTGTGGTCCGCATAGAAGGCAATGCGCTCTTCACGGTCCTCAGCGCTGATCAGCTGCAGACCGTCGTCGTGGACAAAGATCGTAGAGGTGCCACCTTGACGAGCGTAGCTCTGCATGGCCTTCTTGATGGAGTAAACCGATAGGGCACTGCGGTTATGATCAGCGAGACTCGAATTGAACGCATCGTTCGTTAGTGAACGCACATGGTTTCCTTCAGGCTTTCCTTGTACACGGGCATCTCGATGGTCACGTGAGGCAAGTTGGAGTCAACCTCTTTATTGGCCAGTGGCTTGACCGCGGAGTAGTAAGTCGAGTTCTCGTGGAACTGGGCAACCGGTCCGATGCTACGGGGGGAGGGACGGTAAGTGTGATTCGGCGAGCAGCACTCGAAATCAGCTCACCAATACGAGAGGTTGGCGATGACTTGCAAGCAGAAGAACTGGCTGGAATGAGGGGAAGAAGGTGCAAGTGTCGGGTGGGCCACTCACAATCGAGACACACATAAGGAAGGGTGCTGTGATTAGCAAACCGAACCGGTTATATTTAGGGTCGACGACAAATTCTTGGAGCAGGATGTTGATGCCGCTGCCGATGAAAACTAGGAGTGGTGAGACCATAGGTCGAACTAGAACTGCGGGAGCCACCTACAGATGGACAAGGCACATCCCAATCCATTGTAAAAAGGAGCGAACATCCGCATGCGGCGGGGGATATATTCAGGGGTACCCTTTTCAGGGTCTTGGTCCTTCGGGACGGCCGGTTCCTTGGAAGTAAGCTTCCAGCCAAATCTCCATTTGGACTTTGTTGGAGGTTTGTCGCGAGCGGTGGGCTCCGGTGTGCTGGATTCAGGCTTCTCGTTGAGCCCAACGTTCGAAGCGGTGGTGCCGACGAGAGACTGTTGCGCCGAGTTGGGAGCGGAGTACGCGAGTCGGTTCTTCCACACGAGCTTGATAAGCTGCTCCTCAAACTCACGAGCGAGTGGGATGATCGTGTCAAAGTCATCAGTCCAGATAACCATAACACGCTCATCACGCTACAAGGCAGTGAGAACAGATCAAGGCAAGGCAATGTCGGGAAACTTACGATGAATGCACCACACTGTTCCTTATCCGCACTGGGAAGCATGCTCATCGAATCAACAATCTGAATCTGGGTATTTTGAGCGACAGCTATTGATTGAGCATCTTCTGGGCTGGGTTGAGAAGAACATCAGCAAGGTTCAGAGGCAAGTTTGCGGTGCGGACATACGCATGTGCGAGGGCAGCGTGAATGGCAGCGCTCCGGACTTTCACGGCGGCGACGGGGTTCAACATCCTGACAGCACGCTCGAACGGTTGGAGGTATGGGTTCTCGTAAGGGAACACGCGAAATCTGCCTTGGTCGACGCGAAGGCAGACGCCAGAATGAATGTTCTCCTCAGTGGGCTTGAACCAAGCATCACCAGAGGTCTGTCCGATGGAAACCGTCAATGCAGACAACTAGGGGGAGCGGAAACACGGACCTGTTTGAAGATGTAGTGGAGAAGGGCATCGTAACCGTCGTAGTCCATGCCCTGAGAATTAAATGGGAGGTACGGGTAAGGGGTAGGGTCAGGGGGACGATGGAGTTGAGGGAGGATTGCAACCGAGACTTTAAAGAAGTTGGGACGTGGGGACGAAAGAATAGAGGTAAACTCAACGCCGATATTCCGGGTCGTGAATTTCCAGGGGGGGGGAACGTCGGGGAGATCGCACAGTCCCTGAAAGGTTCCATCAGGATCATCCTGGACGAAAAACTCATTTGATCGGTGTAAGGCCGGCAGTCGGTAGGGAATGAAAGGAGTGGCGGTTGGGCGGGTGATGTCGGGTGGCACGGTTTGCGTGCCTCCTTACGAGATGGGGCATTCTGACAGACAAGGTGGGATTTCGACTGGACTGGCCTTTGAAATGACAACGAAACAAATGGCGACGAAAGGCGACGCCGGCGTGGTGGGAATGTATTAACGCACCACGCGTGGTCCGTTCCAGTTGGGTGTAATATGGGAGTTGTGTGGTATGGGGAGAAAGTGGATCTTTTTGGAGGAGGAGATCCCACGGCCAGGAAAAACGTTTCGGACTCAATTAGCTTATCACCCGCCATCCACGCCACCCGAGGTTACGGCGAGTCAGGATATGTAGCGCGTCTGGAGATAAGACATGACGCGTGGTTGACAAGGATTGGGCCCAGAGCGGGTGGGATAGATTCGATAGAATGAAGAAGCTGATGGGGGTTGACGAGGAAAATTCCCGATCACCGTTCGATCACTTGGCTAGGCCGACTTGACCCCGCTCCACAACGGTCCGCCTCACCGTTTGGGAAGAATGGACGGAGGGGACGATTTCCCCTTTTTCTTTTCTTTTTTTTTTTTTCTTTCTGGGCGACAAGGTGTTTATTGAGTCCTTAAAGGCGTGCCTGTCTGTCCAACATCACTCGTGCTTCTGCCCATCTTCATCTCCATGGCTTCTTCCGAGCTTGAACCGCGTCCTGGTACTGCCCGCACCGCCAGCGACGACGACCCCCCATCACAGCCAGCCACCCCTCACACCCCCCACCAACGTTTCCAACTCCCCAGCGTTGTCGCCGGCTTCAGCCCCGGTATTCGTTCTATGGCTCAGGGCGGCTTCTTTACTGGTGATGCCTCTGAACAGAGCAGCATCGCAGAGGTCCATCGACCAGGCACCGGCTTCAGCTCCACTACCCCTTCTGTCTTTACTCGAGACTCTTTCATGTCTCCCCCAGTCCGTCCGACGACCGGCTACCAGTCTATCCACGCTCTCAGGCCACCTCCAAAGTCCACCAAACCCTCCACCATGTTAACCGGCGAAATCGAGAAACCCTGGAAATCAAAGAACAACTCCCAGATGCGAATCGCCTATTGGATCACTTATGCCGCCGCCGCCCTCGGCATCATTGCAGGCTTCTTGCGCTGCTACTTCGGCTGGCAGAGCGTACCTAGACTCGGAAATCTTTGTCAAGTCATGGAAGAAGAGTTCGAGACGCTCAACAAAGATATCTGGTCCCACGATATTGATCTCGGCGGATTTGGGTATGTGATTCTCTTCTACTCAACATCCTGTCATCTGTTCACCAATTGATCGCCCTTTGACGACAGGAACGGTGAATTCCAGATGACAACCGATTCACCCACCAATTCTTTCGCCAAGGATGGAAAGTTATACATCCTGCCGACCCTGACCTCCGACCTTATTGGGAGAGACGCCATCCTCAACGGTTATACCTATAACCTCACTGGATGCACGAATGAAGACTGGAAAGCCTGTGGTGTCGTCAGCAATTCTACCACCGGAACGGTCATCAACCCGGTTCAAAGCGCTCGTCTAACTACCCGGAAAAGCCACAATATCCAGTTTGGAAGGGTAGAGGTCAGAGCCAAGATTCCTCGCGGGTATGCCTTTGTCTCGCATTCTCCTTTCTCAATCCTTACTGACACCCATGAAAGCGATTGGCTCTGGCCCGCAATTTGGATGCTTCCGGTTGATAGTGCCTACGGGCCCTGGCCAATGAGCGGGTGAGTTATATGACCCCCACCCCCCCTTTCATGGACGACGCTCAATGTGTGGCCAATAGAGAAATCGACATCATGGAGGCGCGAGGGAATGGGCCATCGTACCCCAAACAGGGCACAAACGTCGTTCGAGGCTCCCTCAACTGGGGTCCGATGACCGAGTTGAACCGGGTATGGAAGACATACGGATGGTGGGCGATGCGAAGGGGAACCTTCGCTCAAGATTTCCACACCTACGCTGTCGAATGGGATCAGGATTTTATGTGAGCACCATGAGTGATGACGGGAACGCGTGTACTGACGGCAGAGTGTTTCGCAGTCGGATTTATGTCGACAATAGACTTCACCACATGATGACTCTCAATATCAACAAACCCTTTTGGGAGCGCGGTGAATTCCCCCAGGTTATTAATAATGGTTCCGACTACATCGCTTTGAGAAACCCTTGGGCTAACGGAAGCCCTGCTGCGCCATTCGACAAACGTACGTTTTCTTTCTCACTCACTCAGGCTGGATGAACGGAGGTTGATACTTTGTCGAGGTAGCCTTCTATCTGATCATCAACGTCGCCGTTGGTGGAACGAACGGGTGGTTCCCGGATGGTTTCGGAGATAAGCCCTGGTTGGATGGCTCGCTTAGTATGTTCCACGCCGCCCTCTGCCCTTGATATCACGTTCATCTTGGTCTGTGCCTAGCTGCCATGTCCGACTTCGCTAAGAAACAGGATGAGTGGTACTCGACTTGGCCACAGGATACTGAAGAGAGGGCCTTCGTCATGTAAGCTGTCGCTCTCCCTTCTCCGTGGAGTTTACAGTATTTAACGAGGCATGCAGCGATTCCGTCAGGATGTGGCAGAAGTGTTAGACACTGATAGATTTCTTCCCCCTTCTTCACATATGGACAATTTATTTCACACACGCCTGCCGTATTCCAGGGGAGATTGATCGACGTCTGATACTTTCCCCCCAACCGAGTCGATCACCGGTAACCATCTTGTACATGACGTCGAGCGCTGATCCCTTTGAGGGACCCCGATAGCGATCGCCGTTTAGCACCATCTTGGCATTACATTATCCGTTCCTAATCCTCGTTATTTTTGTTTCCTTTCATGATGATCGGTGTTTGTTAATTTCCCGGCTGAACTTCTCCCGTGTCGTGAAGGATCGATGGCATTATGACGGCCCCGCGGTTTTTGCGTCCGGTGTTCCAGCCCAGGGCAGTCGCCGGATTGGCTAAGCGATTGACTTCCTTCTATCTGGATATTCTCACCGCTCTTGTCATTCAACTTGAAACCGTTCCTCGAAGAGCAATGCCAAAAATAACCAGACGCTGAACGATACGAGACCAAGACCGGCCCTGGCCCGAAAACTGGGAATGTGATACAAGGTGGAGATAAAAAATGAAGGCCAAATACGGAGGGAACTCAGACGGAATAGGTGTTACACGTACAAGCTGTCCGAGGTGATGTATGTGATGGGGGTGCGAGGATACAATGGGATGAAGCGATGAAGCGAAACACCTACGTATACATTATTGTGAAGCAAGCCCGTGAATGTGATTATGGAAAACAATCTCGATACAATCCCGGCCCGGGAGTTATTAGGGGAGGTAACGTAGATCTGGGGAGGCTATAAGCAGGTGTGAGTATGAACGCGCGCACGACCGGGGGTCAAGGGGGATGGTGAGTAGAGTGGGCCTGAGAAGAAGAGCAGGCGCCTATGAAGACGGCGGAGTTGTTAATGCTTGCTCCGTAAGGAAACATTCCGAATCGCGGGCGTCAATATACGGGGAGGGGGGATGGATTCCAAAGAAGTATGGATTTTTCCCCGCCAGTAAGGGCTCGGGCCAGGAATTTATGGAGGCCAATCGCCTTCCAAACTTGGGGACTTGGGGGAGGAGATCGGAGAAGTTGGCTACATCACACAACCCGTCAACGTACAAGACCTGGACGTCAGAGATGTGGGCAGCTCCTCGAGACCAATTTCTCCGTCGTGGCAACTAAACCGGGTCTGGGGCCGGTTCGGTCCTCCTCGCTCCTCTCACCCAACTGCCGTTGGTCGGTGAGATCCTCAAGCTCGTGTGGGAACGGGTTGAAGGTCTCCGGGAGGTACATACCGTCGGGAGTTTTGACGAGTCCCCAACCCCTCCACAAGGTATCCGGAAAGGGTTCCTGGTCAGATCCCTCCTCGCGTAAAGCTTCACCCTCCTCGTTCGTCGCCACAGTCGGGTAACATTCGCCCGAGTTGGATGGTTGGATTGGCGCTGGTTCCTGACTCTGTTCTTTCGCCATCAGGACCTGAAAAGCGGGTTCTTCAGCCGTTCGTGGTCGCTCGACAGGGCCAGCCACAGCCGAATTGGATTGTTTTGGTACCCGAACGCCCCCGCATGGCTCTGATGGAGCCGGCCTGTTCCAAGCCGCAGATGGTTCACCCAACCATTGATTGTCATTGACTTGTCGGGATGGAGGCGGCCTGGCTTGGCCCTGTAATGCGGTCGCTGAGGCTCGAAGGGGCGGGGAACGACCAATCGGCTCCTCTACTGGGAACAGGGCACGCACGCTCGAGGAGCGGGTGTGGGGTGGGGCCATTTCTGTCGGGGGATTGGCCGGACGGTCCCGTTGATCAATGAGAAGGACACCAGCCTCTTCCGCCTGCATCTCCAACGGGTCGGGGGTGATGGACCAGGCGCAATTCTGTCCCCAGTCGTGGTCGGGGGTTAGATCCCGGACGTCTGCCGCCGCCCGAGTCTGTCCATTCCTAAGGGGAGGCTCAAACATTTCCCTCGCGGTATCCGATTTTGTTGATAGCTCCTGTCGACGATTCTCACGTGCCTGCCGGGCCAGTTGAAATGTGGTGGAACCCTAGCAGATCATCAGCTACCGAATGAGTGCGGGAAGCCTATTAACTCACGTTTACTGGACGTGGGTATTTTTGATTTACCCTCCCTGGTGAACGCTTGGGTTGGTTTGCCGGATGGCGGAGGGGGGAACCATCCAGCATTGAAGCAGTATCCACCAGTGGAGTGGGAAAGTCCGTTGTAAGACCACAAGATCCAGTGACAGTGGGCTGCGGTTGTTGATACTTGAACTGCGTCGGCCGGGTGCGGTCCACCAGCACCATACACTCAGATTCTCGCGTAGACCTGGTAGGAGACCTGTACCCTTGGGCAGTGACGGGTTGACGGAAGGTGTCCGACGCCATCGCATCAGCAAGGTATTGAGGTGATAAGGCCCATTGAGTGGGCGTAGACGTCTCAGTTACGGGCTGCTGCAATCGTGAGTATTGCAGGCCCGCGCTCGGGTACTGAGATGATTCTACGAATGTCCCATCATTAGGTCTGGCGGTGGGGATAGGAGACTTGCAGATCGTGTTAGTCGGGGCACAACATCTGAGCGTGTTTGGACATACCTCGAGGCGGCTGCCCCACGATGGTGTTTTTGGCGTCTGGGGACCGTGGTTCGTGGCTCCCAAAGGAAATTCACGTCCCTTTCCCTTAGATTGGCCACGAACTGGGGAGCGGCCCACGCATGGTCCCTGTGGGTGAGGTCGGGATTGTGGATAAGGTTGATGGCGAATTGTCGGGTATATGGCCAGGGGGCGGGACGGACCAATCTCTCCTGGGGCCGGGAGTCCTAAGTTAGGACTGTGGTTCCGGTATGGGCTTTCGGAGGAGGTAGGTACGGCGTGCCAGCCCAGGGGATCCGACGGGCCGTCCTGGCCCGGATCTTTGGGACTCTGATGGAACACCGTGTCGCCAGGGGTTTGGTAGGCCCCGAGGTGACTCGGACCAGCAATGTGTAAAAATGGACTGGTAGCTGGGAGGCGGCTTGCATATGACACCGCATGGCCACCAGGATTGTGACTGGAGGAGGGGGATGTATCAAAGACAGTGAGAGGACGAGTGGGTGAGACACGCACCCCCGAGACCTTTGCGGAGTTGCTTTTCCGCCCGTGAAGGTAGCGACGAAGGATGTTAGTTGTCTACAAAACCCGACCTCGTCGTTGGGGTCGAGTCGTGCCACCCTAATGGTATGTACGGTGAGATTGTGTATGAACTGATGGCTATCACCAACTCGCCTGTGTAGACAAATGTTGTGCACAGTCAGGTAATGCCTGTGCAAGTGGGAGTACGTCCTATACCCGGGGTTCTTGCATTTGAAGGCGCACTGCGATGGAAAGCTTGTCACCGGTGGGATGTGTGGCGCTGGGCGATCGAACTTACTCTGACGGTTATCTTGTCGAAATGATAGGGCTCCACTGGACAAAGACACACCCCGAGGGGGTCGGTAGTGGCAGACATCGCGGAGAGTGGGAGATGGTATGTGGGGAGGAGGAGAAGGAGGTTTGTACGCCATGTCCACCTGGAGTGGCTATAAACGCGTCGGGGACCCTTTGTGGGCCACCGGTTTGAAAGGCTCAATGATCACGTGATCGTACGTTCCATGGCTGGCCGTGGTCATGGGTACACGGTCCATGGTTTGAAAACTAGCAAGAGCCAAATTAAACGATTTGACGATTTGAGCATCGGGATTCGGGACCGTGGTTACCTTTGTTCAGTCCCTCAGGAATTTGGCATCGGAGATGGGAATTAGCACCCGCTTTGGCCGTTAGACGAAACGGAAATGGAGTAGAGAGGCGGAACCGTCACAAGCATCCGCAGCTACGGTCCGGCAGTCAAGCAGTACACGGCCTGAGGATTAAGTATATGATAAGATGATGGAGAGTCCTCAAGAACGGCGGGTGTGACTGTGACCTCAGGCAGTACGTTTGCACCGGAGGCCTCCACTGGAGAGGAAATGTAAATAATAACTTGCTCTCTCCCTCCATCTCCTCAAATATGTCCAACTGGTACACACTCTCTCTCCTTCCTCCGCCCAACTCTCGCTCACCCAGTCCCTAGGCTAGACATCATCTCCTTCGTGGTCGTACGTCGACACGTGCGCAGCCAACGATCAGCACCTCATTCCCTTCACAGAGTCTCGCTCTATTCGTCGGTGTAATCGCCGGCGCAGTCTATGCTGCAAAAGCAATCTCCAACACCATCGATGAGACAAAGAAATCGTGCGCGCGCCGTCCTTCCCACTCTTTCCAGCCTCTCACCACTCCCCAGGCTCAACGAGAAGGGGGTAAACGTCAGTGCTTCCGGAATCTCCTTAAAGACGAGCAAACACTTGACGAGGGAAGACTACCTCGATGCTACTCAGCGGTCGGTTCCCCTCAGAGTTCCACTTGGTTCATTCCCCTTTTCTCTGACCCACTCGCTGTTCACAGGGGTATGGTCAAAGCCATTCAAACAAGCACCATATCTGTTCCGGAGTCGGGCGTCATGGCCCATCCAGACGGGGTGCAACACCACCCACCTTCGGTGAAGCGCAGTTCCACAAGTGGAAGCAATCGCAGCGTCGACAGCACAAAGAAGAAGTCGAGTTTATTCGGTCTCCGCAAGAGCGCGAGCAAGCACTCAAACCACAGCACATGATGTAGTCTCGCGTGCGATCCCGAACGTCGTCTCGGATGTCTATTTCCTTCGTACTCTGCAGTGGTTTCGGGTTGATATAAAGGGCGACTGTACACGTGCGTATTTCATATTTACTGCTTTTCCGGACACATAGGCCCTTGGGGCCTAGCATAATTATCGATAGTAAATTATACACTTGACTTTTCCTCCTCCAACGCCTGTTTCACCGCAGTGAGCACCTTTTCGTGAGTGATTTTCCCCGCTGCCACCACACCACGATTCCCCCGGAGCTCTCTCCCCAATCCAAAATTCAGCGGTAGCCCACGAGCGTCTGTGATAACACCGCCCGCTTCTTCCACAAGCAGGGATCCCGGTGCATGATCCCAGATCTTCTCCACGTAACCTGAGGTCGCAGGAAGTCTTAGATAGATCCCCCCGTCCCCTCTGGACAATGCACAATATTTCGCTTGGCTGTCCATGCGCGTCGGCAGCTTCGCGATGTTGAGCAGCTGAGAGACTCTATGGTTGAACGAATGGGATGAGTGCGCAGCCTCCACTGATTCCAACATGTTGAGTTCGCCATCGGAAAATACGGGTATTTTCACCGGGACGGGGTTCGACCCGGAGAGGGTCATTTGTTCTGCTCCCTGCCCTCGAACGGCCACGAACATACACCCTTTCGGCCCGTCAGGTTTTGACGCGTCCTGAGAGAGATTCGGGCAACCGATAACGCCAACCTGCACCTTGGCGTCAACGATCAAAGCAAGGCAGACGGCGTATTGTTCCCCCCGAAGGAACCCTTTCGTTCCGTCAATGGGGTCGAGGGCCCACATCCCTAAGATAACGAAATCTCGTCAGCTGCGGTGAGCGCAGGGGATTGGAGCCCAAAACGCACGCCCAGTTGGACCACCAGAGTACGTGCCACGGTCAATGGCGTCCAGGAGCTGATTCGGTGTATGAGTGTGCTTTGGTCCCAAACCCCATCCTGCCATCTCCCCAAGGCCCAATTCCCCAGCCAGGTTCTCCCCTGCAAGATCGACTATCCGGGTTCGTAACGTGGCGGCCTCGGGCGAGTCTCCTCGCAAGTCTTTTGCATCCTCCTCCCCAACGATGGGGTCATCGGGGAACGCGCGACTAATGATCGTGTTCACAACCGCTTGTGCGGAGAAATCTCCCACTGGACTCTCATTGATCAGTGGGGCGAGAAAGATCCACGGGGAAAGGGACTTGCCAGTTACCGGAGATTTGTCGCCCTTGATCAGGGTCTCATTCTTTACGAGGTTGTTGAACACAGCGGAGGTCAACCCGCACGCACGCCTCACCGCACTTATCGCGACTTGTCTCTCAGTGGCGAAGAGCAGTGACATCGTTTGCGACACGTGATCAGATCCTGCTTCCGACATCGACGCCAGCGTCGATGTCCATGTCTCCAACAAGAAGCACCATGACATCACACTGGTGGTGAAACGGTTATCATCCTTGCCTTCCAGTTCCGACCCGAGAGCAAGGGGCGGGGGTTCGACTCCCTCCCAGTGTATTCTTTTTCCCTCTCTCTCCTGTGATGACCCCTTGATTTGCAAGACTGGGAAATTAATCATGGAAACACGTCGCGTAGCCAAGTCATGTTACATGGTATAGGAGCATGCAGTCTAATCGTCAATGTCCATCCCAGAGAATTTCCCAGGTAACTTATGCATCACTTTCTTCTCCCTCTTTGCTTGCCTCTTGAGAACCTTTCGATTCAACGGGTTGGCCGGTTGAATAGGCCCAGCGACATCTTCTAGATCGAGCGTTCTCCGCCTCTTGCTGCCCAACAGGTGGCCCGAGTCTCGCTCCATCAACTTTCGCTGCCGAGCAGACATATTTGACATAAGAGGCTCGTTCATAGCCATCGAGGCCGTGGATGGTGAGTGGGCTCGTTTGCGAGAGCCCGCCAACACCCCTGGTTCTTCATCATTCATAGGAACCCTGTTGTGATGCGTTCAGTCGGGATGTGGTGGAACGATTCGGCTGCCTTACACATCCTCGTTAGGTGCGCCGTCCATTGTTTCTTCCTGCTCCACTGTCATACCCTGGTCTTCCGTGTCTCCCATCTCGGCGTCGAAAGCGTTATGATCAGCATCTCCAAAAAGACCATCGAGAGTAAATGGTTTGGATAATTCCGTAACGATTTGCGCTTGGCCGACGTTCTCAGCCCCCGGGGCGATGATACGGTCTCCGCCACTGCGGAAGGTGGATGGAATCGACGATATGTGGGTTGTGGGGGGAGTTGACATGTAAGGGATCTTTTCGTGGTTCCAGTCTGTGAGAACCTGCCTCGCAGCGGCCAGAACGTCAGGTGTGCCGCCCTAACGATACGTATCGTCAGTCATGTGAGAGCTTATGAACGGTGTGTAGTACCTTCAGTAGCCGCCCCGTCGTTAAAGCCATCATCGTCAAGAATTCGAGAGTTTCTTCCACCTGGGGAAGGTTGTATATCTTCCTCAATGGCTCGTGATCCGTCCTTGACAGGATCTGTTCCACGAGGGCGATAGGATCCTCGACGTCTTCCACCTTGATTGCGTTTCGGAGCAGAACAGTATCCTTCTTCTTCGACTTGCCACCGTAGTCAAAATCGTCATCGTCAAAGACGACGCCAGGTGAATCGACAATTTTAATACCCCGCTCAAGCTGGATCGTTTGAAGGTCCTTGGTATGGCCCGGTTGCGCCGCGACGGAACACACCTAAAAGGACGACTCAGGCTGAAGGGGATCAACATGGTAGAGGTTTGCATACTTTTGCCCGCTTTAAGGAGTTGATCAAGCTGCTTTTCCCAACGTTGGGATAGCCCACCACACCGACGGTCACACTCTGAGAAGAACTGGGTTTGTACGCCTTGAGTAGCCGTACCAGGGCGGGAGCCGTCGTCGAGGAGAGATTGGTTCTTTGGTGCGACGAGGCGGATCGAAACGGGAGGGTAGGGGTCGAGTGCCTCAAATATCGTAACCAAGCCTGGGCATTATCCTTCGGTACCAGATCCACCTTGTTCAACATGAAGACGAGTTTCTTCCCTTCACCATCTCTGCGTCTGACTTCTTCCTCGACGAGGCGACTCCGACAGCCTTCTGGGTCTCGAGCGTCCAAAACCAAGAGGACGATGTCACTTTCGTCGATGACTCTATGAAGCATTCGAATATAGTGTCTCTTTGCTTGCTCTCTGGTTTTCTGCCGAACGTCTGCAGATGAAGGGCCAGTCTCATCTTCGATAGAGGCCGAGGCTTCAGCAAGTTCAGCAAGTGATGATATGGTTGGCTCAGCGGCCATCTCAGTGTCAGGGCCAGGGTAGGGGACGGAGAGTGTCTGTCGTAGCGGTTGGTTAACCTTGGGAGTGCTTTCTGAGGTAGATTACTCACCCGTCTGGCCTTCCTGTCCTCTATACTCCGTGCCTTGGCAGATAGGTCGGGTAATCGCGGGATACCAGGGTCCTTCTTGAGTTCTAGTTGGAGAGCATAAGCCTCTGTGGTTTACTCGTGCGATGAAAACGCATACTAGACTTTACGGGGACACCATGTTTCTTGATTTCTCGGAAGGAATCGTCCGTCAAAAAAGTGGAGAGCGGTTATCGATGGCGAACTGAAACTCACTATTTCTCCCCATTTCCAACAGCGAGTGGTTCGTGGCAGAGCTGGCTTGGAAGTAACGGAGGCGTTTTTTCTTTTTCTTTTTGACAAGCTGCCTTCGGTGCACGTGATCGGGTCACCCCCCCTCCTCCGAGTCTGTGTCCATCATGTCCGATGACCCAGCGGGTGTGTGTGCAGTTACGTGTGCAACGGTCTGCCTCAAATTAATTGGCGGAATCTGCCTCGAATTAACTGGCGGAATCTGCCTCGACTTAATTGGTGGGATCTGCCTCGAATTAATAGGCGGTATCTGCCTCGACTTTGCGTCAATCAGTAAATCCCCTGGGCTCTCGTCGCTCGTACACCTTTGACCATCCTCTGCAGCCCATCCGTGCACCAGCCGTCTTTGCACATGGCCATTTGGCTCCGGGGCGAACGTTGAAGTCGAGGATACAGATCCGGGGGAACAGGACTTCCTCATCCCCAAGTCGCAAACGCAGGGGGGAAGTAGAACCGCTGCGGCCGTCATCCGCCAAAACCAACCGCCGCTGTCTCCAATCATGTCCCAATCTCCATCTGGCCCATGAGCCGGCCCCGTTTATTCACTTGTGTCCAGTGCGCCAACGTATCCCCCCAGTAGATTGTAGATCGCTCCCATGTAGTACTAATGTCCCACATTTGATCTCTCGCACTTTCTTGTCCTCCCCCACTTGGATGTCTTCATATGCCCTGTCCAATCTCCCCGTGGAACTATTTGAGAAGGTCCTTGAATATCTCGACATTCTCGACATCGTACGCCTAAAACTCGTACGGACTTCTCCCATTCATCCAAAGGCTCCTCATGGAAATTGACTCAAGCTTGACCGGAATGCCTACCGTGTCATCTGCTGTTCAAACTACATCAAGTACCGAGTCGACCTCTTTCTTGCAGGGCTTGAGGGTGGCAATTATTACAACCTGGCAGAACGACAACGGTTCCTCCGTTCGTACCAGTCCAACTGGGACAACCTGACACCGCAGAGGACAACAAAAGTTATCATTCCTGATCACAGCACTTACGAGTTGGCGGGCGGAGTTTACGGGCTTGTCCCCAGCTTGTCCCTCAACAGCATACAATTCTACCGTTTACCCTCCGTTTCGAGGGGGATCGGAATGGAAGAATGGACCATCCGAGACCTCGATTTCTCCGTCGACGATTTCACGATGGAGTGTGCTTATGACCTGTTGACCGCCCTCACCTACAAATCCGGATAGTATGTATCCTGTTCAATCCCCACCTATTGTCTTGTCCGGCTCATCGCAGGCACAGTGTCAAAGTGCACCTCCTCAAGCTCTCTGACGGTAAACCTCACCCCCGCGCAAAAAACCCGCTTCTAGAATACGATATTCCCCTCACCCCTACAGAACGTGGGTGGGAACTCGGAGTGGTCATTTGGGAGGACAAACTGGGTTGCCTCTTCACTTCGACTTTGGAGAAAGAATTGGTGGACACCTTGGTTGTATGGGATTGGACCAGTGGAGATGTAGTGCGGGTGGGGACTGTTCCTCAAACTCATCCCCTTTGATATTCACTTTCTTTGCAGGTGCTCCCCCAGTGTGGCAATCGTGCCTTCATATTTCTGAACGAAAATACGATTGTAGCTGGCCGCACCACGGAGAACGCTAGTCCCTCGCTCTCTTTCTTCGACATTTCCTCGGACGAGCGGCCGATCGCTCCGTACCTGGTGCTTGCATTGCCGGATGAAGGGGGTGAAACCGGCGGGTCGTTGGGAATCCGACTTAACCTCGGCATTCCAATCCACCATGGCCCCGAACTCCAAGCTCACCTACCGTTTGTTGTTAATCCTTCTCAACAAATATTGTTCGCGTTCGTGTTCTTCATGGATTCTGACGGTGACTTGGCGGAAAAACCTCATTCCATTACAATACTCCTCTCGGTACTCCGGAGCTGGGCGTGTGCAGATGTCTCACATCTGGAATGGGACGAATGGAGACATTCTTCAGTGGGTGTGGTCACACACGACCCCGACAGGGCTACCTTTACCATGGGGTCACGCTTCGTCTCCCCCGATATCGGCGCTGTGATTGAAGCCGTCATTGATGCCCAACCACTTTTCACTGCCAAAACCTCAATCCCACTCCTCGTCTACAACCTGAGCCCTTATCGTTGGATGAGGGCAGGGTGGGAATACTCCGAACCACATTGTCAAGGGATCTCCGGCGTGTGGAACACTGCTGCGCCAGTCCACGAGGACGGAAGCTACTGGCGTGCCATTCAGGTCCTTGCAGAACCGACATCAGATATATTGATGACGGAAGATTGTTTGATCGTGGTTGAACTGGTGCGACCCTGGCCAACCTTTCGCCGACCGTCCACTGGAAGTACTAACCCCGCCAATCACAGGGCCCTCAGGACAGCCCCGAGCAGTCACTCACGATCTTGTCCTTTTAACCACTTTTGGTTTCCGCATACGAGATGTTGAGGACGCCACCCCATGTATATAGTGAAATGAGTTACACACACACATGAAATTACGACAGTGTCGATACCAGATCTTGGCTACAGATACAGTGTGGTTTTAGTCGGGGGGGGGGGGAGGGGAGTAAATATTGGGAGTGACTCAGGCGAGCGCTACCGTACACCCATAGAAAGTGCATTACGCCAGTCTGGAACCAGGCACGTCACGACCTGTGGGTCCTGAGGATGAAAGGGATGTGGACATCCTTCGTAAACGGTAGAAGGTATAATTCATCCACGTTATCTGGGCCACGCCAGCAGTTCCCTTGTGAATCTTGGGCGAACGACGGAGCGTATTGCTGGCAGCTTGGTGCACGGCAGTGCTTTTTGAACAGGTCTAACCTCGTCAAATACTGACCATGGCCTAACTGGCACTGCTTCTGCTTTGGAACAATGGCACCTCTGCGACACGGGTTCTGGCACTCGAACCCACGATCCGTGAAATGCGTGAGCCTGTGACGGGGCACGCGCCCGGCATTTTTCGACCAGTACCCACAGCCTGGTATACGACAGAAATTCTCTCTCGTGAGCACCACGATTATCCCATTGAAATCGATCGTGATGTCGGACAGCTCCCCACCAGTCTCGGAGATGGAGATGACAGGGTGACACCCTCTTCTATCGAGAACTGTAAAAGAATGTGGGTTCCTGTTGGAAGGGATCTTTATTTCCTGGGGGATGGGGCCGCGGGTCCGGAGGAGAACGTCGTAGCTTTCCCTGGAGAACCTCAGGGGAACGACGTGGGTTACCGACGCCGGATGTTCCAAGACGTGAATGTTGGAAGGTTGGTAGTACCATGAGTCCCAGGCTTGGGCCTCCTGAACACCCCTCAAGGTAAATTCACCTTCGCTGGGAGTCTCGGGCGAAAAATCTGCGAGCGCAATGAGGATTCGAATTTTGTAGGGGAGTTGAGAAATCACTCGCTGGTAGAAAAACAAGGGGCCTGTGGCTCTGGGAGAGGGTTCATTTTTTGGAACGTGTTCTCGTTTCGAAGCGGCTCGGGGGTGTACGTGAGAAGGCCCCCTGAGGCAGGGGAGTGAAGTAGCTCAGACTGTGAGTCCGTCAGGGCAGGTGTTGTACCGGTCGCCAACAGATCAGGTGTTGTGTGGCCACCTACGAGTGGTATGTGGTCGATTTCGTGGTTATACCCGGGCGGATACCGGGGAATAGGGCGGTAAATGACGGGGAGTCGTGCGGGCTGTCCGGTGTTCCACTATGAAGGGTTCACTTCGAGGCCATAACCATTGCAATCTGCTCACCGTGTGTGGGGTGTAACACCACTGGGCCACAGTGTCACGGGCGTGTGATGTAGGAAGTTGGGGTGGGTTCGACACCGGCTTCGGGGAACTTGGCAGAGTTTGTTGGTGGAAGTCCGCAGTGTAGATAAGATCGTGCAGGAAGAGCCCTTCTCCAGGGTGGGCCGTAGAGTCGTCGGAATTCGGGGTGGTTTGGCCGCACGCATGAGCGGGCCACTGCAAGAGCTGTTCGAGCATTGAAATTGAGATCGGTTGGACGGGAAGAGGGAGTTCATGGGTTGGAGAGAGACAACGAAGGCGGAGGAACGGGTAAGGTAAGTTACTTATACCACGGAAATCAATCCGATATTATGTCCACATCGTTTGAAGCTGGCCATGGATCGGTTTCTATGGCCCTGGCACGTTGGCGGCTGTTGGCGGCAACATCGGAGAATAGCGGTGGAGTCCAATCGACCGTGCCAGGACAAACGGTCGCCTTTGCAATCCACATACAGTGATTCGGCATCCCACAGGAGCACCTTCCCCTCTCCGGATACAGGACGCCCCTGTCATTGGGGATGGGGTAGATCTTTAGTGGGAAGCTTGGGCGTCCACAGTGGACGCCACAGGAGCGGCAGGTAATGTGAGATACCCAGGAGTACACGAGGAACCCGTGGGAGGTGGCCGTGATGGCCCATCTGAAAGAAGTTGGGAAAGATGATCGATACAAGCTGATCATGACTCGGAACGTACAAGATTTCGTGTGGAACTCGTATGGCGGACGGGCAGGGGCTCCACCAGGGTCGACAATATATCCACGAGGATACCGTGTCCGCGGGGACTCTTTTCTGTGCCTGCCAGGTCACTTACTGTCCGGAAGTCCGAGATCCAGTCGTATCTATTTGCATCCCTACGTCACATGAGCATTCCCGGTGCATCGGCTATACCACGGAGTATGGTAGCGGAGAGGCCTTTCGGGAGGTCAAACTCCACACCATCATGGTGCCGCGAACGCAAAACCGGTCATGAGATCCCGTCCAAATGCTCAGGAGGCTGTGGCCATTTGTCCATTGTCTGGCATGACGGAAAGCTCTGCCCTCCGGTCCAGACTGAGTACAGCCGTGTAATGGAGGCGGCGATCAAGCACAGGGCGGTATAGTAAGCGGCCATTCGTGGGTAGGGTGACACACTGATGACTTGCACTGGTCAGAAGAAGCGTACACACAGCATCCCTCGGCCCCGCACGTCGATCAGACGAGACTTGGTGAATCACGAGCGGTCACTCGACTGCAACGTTGCAGCGAGCCATGTTCGCTATAAAACTGGAGTGGATCGCCTGTTCGTGCAGTAACCAGTGACCCCTTCTCACGGATGTCTTCGAAAAGCTTTGAATCTTCTTCCCAATTCCCCATATTCAAGGACTGTCTCGCCAGACGGCTTCTGTCGACTTCAAACCTGTCCACGGACGGTTCTGAAGGTTCGGATGACCCACTGGACGATTTCACCTCATACCTGGCCTCGGAAGTCTGGCCCTCACTCCCTCCATCTCTCCACAACGCATCATACGAATCCCTCTCTTCAAGCAACGCGCTGAAAGAGATGGCGTCCAATCCATTTTCTATCCCACTGGATGCGGTTCCAATCCCGACTTCGTTCTTCGATACCCTCACGTCTTATTCCCTCTTCGGAGATGCGGAAGACTGTACCAGATTCCTCCGCAAAGTCCTTTCCGATTACTTGGCCGAAGCAACTGCCCCTCCACCTGTTTGGAAGCAAACCCGGACGGAGGAATGCGAGATTTGCGAGCGGAATTGGGTGAGGTTAACGTATCACCACCTCATCCCGAGATCGGTACATGTGAAGGTGTTGAAGAAGAAATGGCACCCCGAGTCCATGCTCAATTCCGTTGCTTGGCTTTGTCGGTGAGTCGTGTGCAGGGATCACGATTCCCGATCCTGGAGTTGCTCAAGTTTCTGGTAGACCTTGTCACTCGGCCGTCCACCACATTGCTTCGAACGAGGACCTCGCACGATCTTTATACACCGTCGAGTTACTCCTCGAACGCGACGATATACAGAAGTGGAGGAAATATGCTTCGAAGCAGAAGTGATCGTAATGGGTGTGATTGTCCGGTTTAATGTGCCTGAATAAATACATTGGCGGAAGTAGAAATGGATGTCAGCGAGTGTTCGGTATAAGAGTAGTAGGTAGTAGGGTAATGAATAAAGTCCACGGCAGTCCCAGTCATCAAATTTTAGCGTTGACATGGATGGCAACAGCATTCCTATTACCGACATTGTAGCTGAAGCTACCGTTCGAATCAACGGTGATGGTCGAGCCCGTGCACGAGCCACCGTTCTTGACACCATCGATGACGTTGCAGTACGTTCCGGCAGGAAGGCCGGTCTGGAAAGTCGAGGACCAGCCCTGGTCGGTATTGTTGATGACAACGAATCCTGCCGTTCCTCGCCCGAAAGCGACACGTTGGGAGGAGGGGGAGACCCAGTTGGTGATATCTGCAGTTTGAACAGCGTTCCTGAAACCGACCATTCCGGAGATAGATGTCCAACGATGCTGGCAGTACCAACCATTAGTTCCGCCATTGCCGTTACAAGAGCCGGAGTTTCCGTTGGGAGCACCCGAATCTATGTTGCTGAACTGATAGCTGGACAAAACGGTAGGGGAACCGAAGGGATGCGCCAAGATCCATACGTGAGCGAGTGTGTACATGTTGTTTGGTGAGCTGGCTGTCAAGGTCTGGCCGTTACGTTCGGTATCATGATTGGCGACAAAGGAGTTGGAGGGACCGCTGTCATTGGGAGAATAGCCTTTGGACTCTGGGCTACGGAGGGAAGCGACCCCATCGGTTTCGAAGGCGGATTTGAGGTCGAAAGCATACTCGAAGGCTTGAACTTGACCAAGACCCGTATATTCGCCGGGAGTAACCCCGGGCCCGCCACCATAGTAAATCTGTACCGTAGTTGAGTTAGTCAGGGGGATGTGGTCCCAAAGGGGGACCATACCTCCTGGGTGACATAGGAGGGTGCCTTAGACAGGCGACCCAATATCGTCCGAAGATCATCAACGGGAACGTCTAAGAGGAGAACTTCAGCCAAGGTGGGCACGATCAGGTCAACAATGGGACGTACGCTTGGCGGCGTCGATGCGGAGGCCGTCTGTTCCCAAACCCATGAGGTCGTTGGCATGGTCAACAAGCTTGCCGCGGACGTAGTCGGTTCCCGTGGCCAAGCTGTGACAGGTTCGGGTTAGTTTTAAAATATGGACCAGGCGTTTACGGAGTGACGAACTCGGCGAGGTTAGAGAGCTCACAGTTCTGGACTTGCCAGGGATCGTTCCAGTTTTGAATATCGTCACCAGTAGTACCGCAGTGGTGGAAGTCTTGTGATTGGTAGAGTCCAGGATAATTGTAGTGGGAGAAACCTGCAAGTAGGCTGTCAGACACAACGGGAGTGTTCGGGCGTGAGAGGAAAACGTACCGGATCCTGCGACGCCGGTGCCGCTTTCCTGACCCGCCATGTGGTTAAAGACGACGTCTAGATGGTGCAGAGGTTTGCCATGGAGCGACGGTGATGGGAATCGGGGTAGACGTACCAACGATGACCTTGACGCCGGCCGCATGGCAGGCATTGACCATGTTCTGGTACTGGTCACGACTACCACGTTTAGACTGGAGTTTGTAGCTAACGACCTGGTAGTCGGTCCACCATTCGCTGCCCTCTATGTGCTCTGTTGCTGGGTTTACTTGAACGTAGCCGTATCCTGGTCAATAAATTGAGCGTGAGAGACGGAACGGTGGATATAACCGGGGTATGGGATTACCGGCGGGACCGATGAAGTCTCTGCATTCATTAGCAATAGAGTCCCAATTCCACTGGAAGAGTTGTATGATGACCTCTGGTGAGAAATGGGTAAGGATGGGTAGGGAACGAGGAAAGAGGGAGGAGACCTTTGCCGCCGGTTTGCCTGGGAGTCGGCACGGCCAATGCGAGAGGGATTAGAGAAAGAAGAGCGAGGAGTTTGGACATTATTAGGGAACGTAAGGAGGATAATAGGATTAGGGAGATGTGGGAAAGTGAGAGAGAGGGTGGAGAGGGAACGGGATGGCTACCACCCCCCGCGCTTTATACCCCGGCGAGCACTTCGACCGGGCGTCTGTCGGCCTATGTTCATCTTCTTCCGATCGGAGTGTATCACTCCTATCCGTTTTGGAACATAGGGGCACACGCGTTTATACCCTACCGGCCGTTTCCCAAAGAAAGTGCAGTGCCTCAAACCCAAACTTTCTACTAAATCTCCAGAGGTATACGGATGCATATGACCACCAAACAACAACACGCACGCTCCCCTCGGTCAGTCCACTTCTGAGGCCGAAACTTCTTCACTACGCATCACTCTGATCATCATCTCACCTCCCGCACCCGCTCGGCTTTTCAGCCACACTCCCCCCTTAATTGCTCCCGTCCGAGTCGCCATCCGTCCCGGTTAGTTTTGGCCGGTGGCTTACACAACTCCGTTCTTCTCGCTTCTGGAGGTAAAGCGTCGCCAAAGCGAAGGATACTGTCGCGCCACACGTCAGACGTAACCGGAGCCGGGATATGAAAGCGGAACTCACTCATCGCAAATGATATCCCCGCCGTCGCAACATTGCCCTTGAATACCCTGTGATCCCATGAGATCAGCGGTTTCCGGAGCCCCCCGTAGATCCAAACGCTTGCCGTGGTTGTTCCACTTGTGGGAAGATCACGCTTGGTGACGGAAGGAGTATCGCTCAGCGATCAGCTGTTCCGTTTTCGTGCCTTACTCACATCGGGAGCCATGCCTATGGTGGATAGTTTCTCAGCTGATCAGACACAGCCCACCTCGCTCAGACAACATCGCACTATACCTGGAACACATAGGAGAATGTGTTACAGCTTGCGATAACGAACGCACGCTCTGGTGGATCTCAACGTCGATCACATCAACGCGGTGAACACGCACTCTCGTTATCGTATCCCGTCAACTCGTTCGCCCAGGCCATAATCAGCCCAGAGATCCCTCCGAGCGCACCGGTCTACGCACCATTAGGCGTGTCTCAAGGATTGGGTATCAGTCAGCGCACCAGGTAGTAGAATATCCACCTCCGAGCAATATTCTCGTATAGGGGTGTTGTCGCCAGAACGATGGAGACAATGACGTTCACGGCCTTCTCGATCATGAGCGTCAGTCCGCGGTCCATCGCTTTCGCTGCTACTCACCCCCGCGAAAACCACCGGCGGCCACCTCAGCCGTAAGGCGTCAGACCAGTATGCGTATCCAATAGCTGGCGTGTGCCCAGTCAACGCTCGTCGAGTGTGAAACGTCAGACTGGGTGAACCCACTTGTGATGACCTGCACGGTTTGGATCCCGAGCGGGTAGGTGTTGATTTGGCCCACGCTGTAGACCTGGCGCTCAGGAGTATTGAAGGATTTGAGCCAGAATATCATTGACGTTGTTGGACCATTTCCATTATTGAACTGTCGATTCACGGCTCAGTCACAAGTCAACACCCCATCCGCAACGTCCGAAACATACGAGAATGTACACTATAAAATAGGAGAACTATTCAGGGCTGTTCTGATGGGAATTGGTGAGATGGCTCGGAAATTACGCGATGTCAAGAACCAAATGTGCCATGTGTTGAAGAACCCGAGGACCTTGTTCTTGGTGAACTCTGCTGGAGGCTGTCTTCCTATCTCTTCCATCCGCTTCTTGCCAATTTCGATGTGACGTTGGGTGTAAAAGGCGTTTGGGTGAGTGTTCGACGGGAGATCTAGAAGGGTCGCCCGGTAAACATGGGTATGAACTGGAAAGAAGCGCATGTACCGGGCATGACCAAAAAACCCAGGAGTGCGATTGGAATGGTGATGACCCCATCAACGATGAAAAGCCCTGTAAGGGAAGAAAGGAGGAGTTGGTGAATCGGGGGGCCGATCTTGATATTACTTACACTTCCACCCAGCGAGACCATAAACGCCATTCAGACAGTTGTATGCGCCCTGTCGGAGGACTTCTGTGAACGTGATTCGCTGTAGCCGAAGAACGCAGGCACGCACTGTCTGCAAGAAGCCAGAAAACATGGGGCCGATGGCGGAAGCGGTCTGAGGGACTGTGAGCGAAACCTGGAGATTAATTTCTGAAAACGGGACGGACATGGAATAAACAGGCTCGTTTGGCCAGTTCATCTGGTCTGTACCAGCTGCCAATCACGTACTGAATGGCGGGGTAGAAAGTAGCCTCGGCCAGACCGATGAAGAAGCGGGTCACGACGATGCTTTTGAACCCAGTCGAGGTGGCGAGGATCACGGTAAGCGTGCTCCAAATTAGTTCCATAGTGGGGATCCATACCGACGGACGGACCCTGGTGATGAGAAGGCTACCAGAGCCTGTGAGTAAGGAAACGTGGGTAAACCCTTAAAACGGTCAACAGACGTTGAGGGGAACTGGCCAAGCACGTATCCGCAAGTCCAGGCGGTGGTGATGTAGTTCAATTGATTACCATGGAGACCGAGACTGGGAGATGGACAAGGTCAAAATTGATCGAGGGGCGCACAGGAAACACATACTCCTCTTTCATGCCGGATACATAAGCGTTCTGGTGAAGGGTTGGACCAAGCGACGAGGAACATGGAGGGTATCTGCGCGCACCGTAACATTCTGCTGATCTAGGTACCTGGGAGAGAGAGAGAAATAGAGCAACGTCAGGACAACGGTGCGCAGGTTGCGGGAGAGTGATCAACGAGCTCACTTGCTGAGGTACGACAAGAAAGCGTAGGACAAGAGGCACGTGTCGAGCCGATTCAAAAACTTGCGCTCCTCTGGGGGTTTATCCCACGTATCCCTACAGATGGCGTCAGAGTTTCAGAACTAACTAGGGACGGATCCAGGATGAGAAAATGACCAAAGCCAAGCTGTCCAGCCCTTCTTGGGCTTCACGGGAGGAGAGCTGATCTGAGTCGATCTCGTGTTGGCTATGATTGACCCGTAGCTAGTCGAGGGCCTGGAGGAAGAGAGGAGAGACGAAGGGCGAGGGTTCGCTGCAGATCCATGGGGTTTATCCATACCCTGTCTGTGAATTTGGAGATGGTCGACGGGTGGGAGAAGTTGTGCACAGTCGCAACACCTCCAGCCTGTACTGCACAGCCCGCTTCTTTGGGAGAACAGGCTGGGAGATAGTAATAGAAGATGGGCACGCCATTGATGCTGATGGGCGAAGTCAGCCTCGGCACTTTTGACGTCCAGGTGCTGAGCTCGAAGATGGGAGCACACCACGACTCTCTCTCTCTGGCTCAAAATGCCCATTGCACCATCTTCCTTGAGATACGCACCATCCTCCGAATGAATGATCAAGGTCGCGATGATTACTTTGTCGACCAGATCGTATACCCCACTCTGCGGGTGTGGGTCACCCGGGCACACATTGAAATAGCCTACCCTCGGGCTCGCTCCACGACCAAGTCAACTTATCTGCCGCATCTACGTCCCAGCAATGTCAACTCCTACCCCGCAGCTTGGAAGCTACCAGCATGTGCAAGAAACAAAGGTTAAGACAGCCTCCCATCCCCACGGGTTCCTATCCTAACCGATTGAACCTCACCCCAGGCCGACCTTGACTGGGCCGACTTGATCACCGTCGATCTCTCCCTCTACTATACCCCAACAGGCAAGAAGGAACTCGCTCGTACCCTCATCACCGCTGTTCACGAGAAGGGCTTCTTTCACGTCAAGAATTTTAACATCTCGCAGGAGCGCGTCAACAACCAGTTTTCTATCGGTCGCGACTTCTACGACCTCCCGCTCGAGGAGAAGCAAAAGTACACCGTTGATGGGCTTGACCACGGAAAGTTCAACGGATACGTCCCCGCCGGCCGGCGAATGTGTGTATCCAACTTCGCGTTTTAGATCCTCATGTTAAACCAACTGATTGTGCCCAAGTCTGGAGGAAAAGTCTGGTTTGAAGGACCAGATCGAGGTCTACAATATCCCCAAGTTCACCGAACACTTTGAACAAAACCATCCGAAAATCATTCATGATCGCATCGCTGAGATTGAGGAGTTTGCTAAAGTGAGCCGACCCACCCTCATATCAGGTCCCTCATCGCCCCCTCATGCGCACCCTTGAACACAGTCACTCCACACCGAGATCCTGGATCCCCTCCACGTCTTGCTTGCCATCGCCCTCGAGCTTCCCGAGGGCTATTTCACCAGCCGCCACAAGTATGAGGTCAAGAGTGAAGACCATCTTCGCTATATGAAGTACAACAAGTACACCCCCGAAGAGTACGCCAAACTTGGAGAAGTTGTCGTTCGTGGTCATACCGACCTCGGAAGCTGGACTCTCCTCTTCCGTCAACCCGTCGCTGGTCTCCAGATCAAAGACTACTCGAGTGGCGACTGGAAGTGGGTCAAACCCCAGGATGCGACCCTCACTGTCAACGCTTGTGACGCTCTCAACTTGCTCACCGCCAACTATGTCAAGAGCACCATCCATAGGGTTGCAGTCCCTCCCAGAGACCAGCAGCACGTTGACCGCCTTGGTCTCTTGTACTTCTCCCGTCCGCACAACGACCTTAAGTTATCCACCATCACCGAATCCCCCCTCCTTCAGCGTGAGGGGTTCACGCAAAACCAGTTCGAGGCGACCGGCAATCCTGTCCCAACCATGGAAGGTACGAGATCCAAACGCTGAACGTCGCGCTGTCTGCTCATACCGCTACGTGTGTAGAGTGGACATTTGCCAAGCAAAAGTGGCAGCGCACAGGGGGTTATACCACTGCGGAATACGAAAACGCTCAGATTCTGCCTGGCTGGAACGAAAGGAAGTACGCTTGAGGGGAGCCAGCTGTAGTTTTGCATCGTATTTGTCCTGTACACACGCGTGGTCCCCACCCTTGTTCATAAAACGATGAAAGTCCATCTGTACCACCACTGTAACTCTCGCCCCTCGTTTGGGAGTGCTACTGAGTCCGCGGCCGGATCGGAACGGTGACGATCCGGTGTGCGCGGCATAACCAGAGCGTCGTGGGCATGATGATCCCAGTTCCTCCGGCCTTCACTCGCCTCCCATGTTCCCCGTCGCTCGGGGGCTCTCTTTCAGCTTCAGGACCGGTCTCCGACCATCCGGCTGGGTGCTCGCGTCACGATTCCCACTATTTCCCGGGCCACCCTCGACCCTCAACGCGTCCCGTCAATTCTCCTCTACGCGACCCCAGAACGCCAACTACGTCCGCTTTGAGGTCGATCCGGAGCAACCTTTGAATTACAGGAGGTGGAGCATAGGAACCCAAGTCTTTGGAGGCATTGTCGTTTTGTCAGCTGTCTACTATGTATCACAGTACGTTCCTTCGTTCGCCAGGCCACCCTATGTGTCCGACTACGTTTCTCTCATGTACACAGTCTTGAAACTGTACCAGAAACGGGTCGATGGAGATTTATGGATGTCAGTCCGAAATTCGAGACCAGGGTGCGTCTTGAGTATGGCTATGAACCGCGCAACTAATACCTCATCAGATGGCGAAGGTGTCTCACGAGCAACTCCTCGAGGAATTTCGAGGCAAAATTCTCCCACCGAACCACCCCCTAACACAAGCAGTACGTGATATCGTTACAAGGATACTGGAAGCCTCCAACCTAGGCTCCCTGAGAGTGGAACCAACGTTCACCCAAGCCGGAACCTCAATCGAGGACTTGTGGCATGCCGATGTGCAGAACAGGGAGGTACCAGTACCTGGCAGCGGAGGCAGGGAGTGGCGGTTAGTGGTGGTGGATGATCCAAAGGTGGTCAATGCGATGGCAAGCTTCGGTCAGTGGCTGGGTACCAGGCTCCCCCTACTGAAAACTTCTGACCGATGGCATCAGGCAACATTGTGGTTTTTACCGGTATCATTCCCGTAGCAAAAGACGAAGACGGTCTCGCTGCAATCCTCGGACATGGTCCGCCTTCCAAGTTATGTGTGGCTCGATTCAACACTAAGTCATGTACAGAGATCGGACATGTCGTAGCACGGCACAATGCGGAGAGATATTCGTCTATGAAAGTCCTTCTTGGATTTTCCACCCTCTTGGAAGTGTTAGGCCTCGACTATGGAATCGCGAGGCTCTTAACAACATTCCTCCTTGACCTCCCCAACTCTCGGAAGCAGGAACTGGAAGGTTCTCATGTCTCTCAGGTAGTCGTGTGGAATTCCTGACCACTTGTTTAGCCGACGTCATTGGGCTGAGGTTAGCAGCCAAAGCCTGTTATCACCCTGAGGCTGCCCCTGTGTGAGTGGCTTCGATGGTTAGTCACCCAACCCGCTCACCGTCTCCACGCAGCATGTTTTCCCGAATGGGCGCGCTAGAAAAAGAGCAAGGAAAGCGGCTGAATGTCGACTTCCTCTATACTCATCCGACATCAGACAACAGGATCAAGGTGCGATTGACGGG
>Ga0307511_10000055_pt1 | contig 93861 bp, 85 predicted proteins | sample 13_EM_MG_FD_200266 | JGI IMG/M metagenome (GOLD analysis project Ga0307511, IMG submission 200266) | Populus trichocarpa ectomycorrhiza microbial communities from riparian zone in the Pacific Northwest, United States - 13_EM | ecosystem: Host-associated > Plants > Roots > Unclassified | place...
CACAACGGAAACAAGATACAAGGGCACTGCCGTGTCCCCGGGTATTGCCGTCGGACCGGTGCTTCTCCTCTATGCTGACGAGCACATTGTTCGCAAGCGACGCATTCGTCCGGAAGATGTATCGGGTGAACTGACCCGCTTCGAGGCGGCACTGCTCAAGACCCGCCAGCAAATTCAGGCCATTCGCAATCAATTGGCCAGTTCCGTCGGAGAGGAGGACGCCAGCATCTTCGACGCGCACATTCTTTCGCTCGAGGACAGCTCGTTGATCGAGTCGGTCAAGGAACAGGTCAACAGCCGTCTGATCAATGTCGATTTCGCCTACGAACAGGTCGTGCGTTCCTACACCCGTAAAATGCGCGAACTGGATGACGATTATTTCCGGGAACGCGCGGGCGATTTCCTCGACGTATCGCGCCGTGTCCTGCGCAACCTCCAGGGGAAAGTGCAGACCGACACGCATAATCTCGATGCGCCCTCCATTGTGCTGGCCCATGATCTGGCGCCTTCGGACACTGCTGGACTGGACCGCAAATTGGTCCTCGGCATCGCCACCGAAGTGGGCAGCCGCACTTCACATTCAGCCATCATGGCCCGGTCACTCAACATGCCTGCGGTGGTAGGCCTGCGCGAAATCATCGGGAAATTTGAATCGGGCATCGAGGTCCTAATCGATGGCTACGAAGGCCTTCTCATCGTCTCCCCGACCGAGCAAACCAAGTTCGAGTACGGCCAGCGCGAAAAGCTGCACCATGACGTCGATGTCAAACTTGATGCCTTGCGCGAGACCCTCCCGGTCACCGTCGATCAACGTCGCATCACGGTTTCCGCCAACGTGGAGATTCTGGACGATCTGCCGTTTGTCAAAGAACACGGCGCGGAAGGCATCGGCCTGCTTCGCACGGAATACCTGTTTCTCAATCAGGATGAATTTCCCACCGAAGAGCAGCAGACAGAGATGTACCTCCAGATGGCGCAGGCTTCCAAGCCCCATCATCTCATCATCCGCACGCTCGACATCGGTGGGGACAAGAAGCGCCCACATCTGGGTATAGAGCAGGAGGTCAATCCATTCCTCGGCTTTCGCGGTATTCGCTATTCCCTCGGTCGGACCGATCTTTTTCGCACGCAACTGCGCGCCATCTGCCGGGCCGGTGTGGAGGGAAATGTCCGCGTCATGTTCCCGATGATTTCCGACCTGGCGGAAGTAAAGGAGGCCCGCCGCATTCTCAGCGAGGTGCAGGAAGAATTACGGCGCGAGAACGTGCCCCAGGGTGACAAGCTCGAAGTCGGAATCATGATCGAAGTGCCTTCCGCCGCGCTGACTGCCGATGTCCTCGCTCGTCATGTCGACTTCTTCAGCGTCGGCAGCAACGACCTCATCCAGTACACGCTGGCCATTGACCGGGGAAACGAAAAGGTCGCCGCGATGTACCAACCTGCCCATCCCGCCGTGCTCCGCTTATTGCAAACCGTGGTGGAAGCGGCCCATCGCAACAACATCTGGGTCGGGGTTTGCGGAGAAATGGCGGCGGATGTCCTTCTTGTCCCGGTGCTGATCGGATTGGGTGTGGATGAACTCAGCGCGGGCGCGTCTTCCATTCCCAGAATCAAGCGAGCCATCCAGGCACTCAATTACGAGGAAGCACGCCAACTCGCCTCCCGTTGCGTGCTCAACGAATCGGCGGAACAAAACCAGGCCGAACTCGAACAGATCGCGCGACGGCTTTATCCCGAGATTCTTTAAAAATGTAGCGGCGGTCTATGACCGTCGCTATTTTAAAACAGGATTCGCAATCCATCCGGTCTTGCTCCCCGTCCCACAAATCCCTAAATCAGGTCTATGCAAGTCCTCATTCTCGGTGCCGGGTACGCCACCCGCCTTTACCCGCTGACCCTCAATCAACCCAAGCCTCTATTGCCCGTTGCGGGCAAGCCGATGCTGGAACATATCATCGACCATCTGGCCACGGTGAAAGACCTCGGTGAGTTGTTTGTCGTTACGAACCAGAAATTCGTTTCCCACTTTACGGAATGGTCCGAGAAATATCTCAAGGAAAAGACCGCGTTTAATTTCAAGATCATCAATGACGGATCGACCAGCGATGCCGACAAGCTCGGCGCCATTGGGGACATCCACCTCGTCATCACGAAGGAAAACGTAACGGACGATTTGGTCGTGGTCGCGGGAGACAACCTTTTCGATTCCTCGCTCGCGCCCTTTGTCGAGTTTGCCCGATCCAAGAAGACCGCGGTGCTGGCCGTGTACGATGTCGGCGATCTCGAATCGATCAAAAAGTACAACAGCATCACCCTGGACAAGGATGGCGTGATTACTTTCTTCGAGGAAAAGCCGAAGAACCCCACCAGCACGCTAACCGGCATCGCCCTTTATTATTTCCCGGCGGACGTCGTGAAAATGATCCACACTTACATCGCGGAAGGGAACAACCCGGACCAGCCCGGACGTCTCATCCAGTGGCTCTATCCCCGAGTGCCGGTGCATACCTGGCGCGTTCCGGGCCGTTGGTTCGACATCGGCAGCAAGGAAACGCTCGAGGAAGCCGACCGGATTTTCCGCAAGTAAGGGCAAGCAACTGAAGCCTCTTCCATGGCCACTCGACTCGTCACCATCAACACCACGCGCGGAATCAGACTGACCGAATCCGGCAGTGTGGCCAAGAATCCGCTTTCCCGCATGGTGGGGTTATTGGGCAGAAGGTCCCTTGAGTACGGCGATGGCTTATGGATCGTGCCCTGCAATTCGATCCACAGTTTTTTTATGAAGTTTACCTTCGACGCAATCTTTCTTGATAAGAACCTGAAGGTGGTGCATCTCATCCGCGAGATGAAGCCCTGGCGCATTTCCAAAATGGTTCTTTCGGCCCATAGCGTGCTTGAAGTTGCCGCGGGGATCACCCAACAAACCGCAACGCGGGTGGGCGATCAATTGGAAATTCGCCAGGAAGAAGTCTAAGGTTGCTTCGATAAAAAATCATTCGCACGGGGCGACTGACGGGCTTATTTTATCTTATGATTATGCGACTTGTCTGGCATTGGCTCGTTTTGGCTCTCGGACTTTATCTGATTACGTTAATCAGGCCACTGGGCATCTCCTTCAATACGACAGAAGATCTAGCATGGGCGGCTGCGATCCTGATTTTAGTCAACACCATCATCAAACCGATCCTCATTTTAATCAGCCTTCCGCTGGTCCTGCTGACCTTGGGGCTGTTCATCTTCGTCATCAACGCGATCATCCTCTACACACTGCCCGATTTTGTTCCGGGCTTTCACGTGCCCACTTTTACCTCGGCCTTCTTCGGTTCGATTCTCCTCAGTGTCATCACCAGTCTCTTTGGTGGTTGGGAAGTACGGAACCGACGCCTGAATGCCAATCCCCGCTCGGACTCCGGCAAAGTGATTGATATCTGAGGAAATTGTCATCCCGAGCCTTTCCCGGCGGTGAGCCCGCCGCTAACAAAACGTCATTCTGAGCGAGTGAAGCGGAGTCGAAGAATTGTCGAGGGATCAGTTCAGCCTGCCTCCCCCTCGTTCCTAAATTTTATTTAGGAACGCTTCCTATCCCTCGCGAAATTTCATTGCACGGCTACCAATTGAACTGATCTTTCAACTCCGCTTCGCTCTCTCAGGATGACTGATTCTTAATTCCGTCAAAACTCAGCTTGGATTTTTTGAGAAGAACGATGACTTGAGATGGAAGCCAGCAATTCTTCCGCTCGCTTCTGCACTTGTTCCATGCGGGGATAACGCACTTCGCGATAGCCGGTCGCCTCCTCCGGCAGGCGAAGAAGCTTGAGCCAAGTGGCATAAGCAGAGGCATCGGAAGATGCGGCGAATTGATCGGCCAGATCGAAGTACCAGGCACGAAAAGCCCGTTCCTTCGCATGCCAGGTGGGGAGCAACTTGCGCAGGAACTTGGCCTCGCGCATCAACCGCAGCATCCAGGGTCGTGTCTTGAGATGGAAACGAAGCGTGTGACGTCCAAAGGTAAATTCGGGCCGGTTCAGGTGACGGTGAATGATCCGATCGCCCAGCTCGGGCCGCACGTTGTAGCGATCCAGATCGCGCTCGATCTTTTCCTCGCTGCTCAGGAGATACGCCACATAAACCTCATCCTTGATCGCCATGACGCGATGCAAATTCCAGAGCGCCGCCTCCGTTGCCGCGTATCCAAATGAAGCCGAGTCCTTCTCGTGCACCCGCAACAGCCGTGCGACATAATCCTCGGCATACGGGAGATTCTCATAGCGGATCAAATCGTAAATCCGCTGGGCCAAAAGCGATTCGTGCCGCGCATTCAGGGTCAGCTTCTCGATCGCGCTGGTGACAAGTTGCCAGTATTGCCGGGCCAGGCGTTCGCCATGGCGTCCGGAACGCTTCAGCCGCACCGATTTTTCCGCGACCACATCGTGATAGGAAGCCTCGTCGGAATTGGCGGTCTTGGGCGCGGTCAGCGCGTCGTGCGCGATTTTGCGCCCCAGCTTGAAGGCCAGCCAGTTTTCCGTGGCGGCGCTGCCCATCGTCTCCTGGATGCCGTATTCGAGACTGTCGAGGGAAAGCGGAAGTTCCCCGCGCTGAAAGGCGATGCCCAGCATGATGACGTTGGCGTAAAGCTTGGTGCCGAAAACACGCTCGGAAAGATGGGAAACATCCGCGCTGAAATAACCGGCGGCATCGGTATTTTTCCGTAAGGCTTCCTCCAGCGTATCGACGCAAAAATCATCCGTGCCGAGGAGAGTATTGATGGTGGGCGTCTTTTGGCGATTAACGATGGCGCGTGTCTTGGGACCGCCCACGCGCAGGTTGCCCTTGGGATCAAGTCCGCGCGCGGCTTCGAGAATGTCGATGCCGAGCATGAGATCGGCCTTGCCGTAAGGAATGATCGGCGAGATGTGATTGCAGCCCGGCTTGAGAAATGTGATATGCGAGTAGACCCCGCCGTTGCGGATGGCGAGACCGTTCTTGTCACTGAAGACGACATCATAACCCTCGCGATGCCCCGCGCGCACCAGCGTCGCGGCGGAAACACCGATGCCCATGCCGCCGACTCCGGCCAGGTAGACATGCCAAGCGTGATTGAAGTCGCGCCGAACGGGGAGGGGAATCTCCTCCGTCTTTTCCAGGTCGGGCAGGCGCGAAATCGGTTTTTGCGAGCGAATGACCGTGACTTCTTCGAAGGCGGGGCAGGCATCGATTTTCGTGCACGCGGTATCATTCACGCACCAGGAAAGATCGGTCTGCACCTTGCGCCCCAAATCGGTCTCGGTGAAAGTCAGTCCGGGACAGCCCGTGGCACGGGTGCAGGCGAGGCAATATTCACAGGCATCGCTGGCCACGCCGATGTAGTGCTTGGTTTCCACGAAGCCCTTTTCCCGAACCTCGGCCCGCTCACCGCGATTACGGCGGCGATGGAACGTGATGCCGCATTCCTTGTCGGCCACGACCACCTTCACGCCGTTTTTGAGCACGGTCGATTCGAGCAGATTGCGATAGGTTTCGCGCTGGGCCGGATTGGTGCGGATGACTTCGACCGATTTATCGTCGATCATCGCCTCGACGATCTTCTCGATCGTCTGCGCGAAAGTTTCGTTGCCGAGCAGATCGTAATCGAGCGCCGGGGTGGTCTGCTGACCGGTCATCGCCGTCGTCTTGTTATCGAGGATGATGTAGGTGATGTCCTGGCCGTTTTTGATCGAATTGGAAATGGCGAGCTGGCCGCTGTGGAAGAAAGTCGAATCGCCCATGAAGACGATCTGCTTGTTGGTGATAAACGGATCGATGCCCAGCCCCGTCGCGCCGCCCAGCCCCATGCCGCTGTAATTGTGCATGAGGTCCTTGTTCGGCTCGAACATCAGCATCGTGTAACAGCCGGTATCGCCGTGAAAAACGAGATCGACCGGTTCACGCCGGTGGGTCTTGCGCATGTAATCGCCGTCGCGGAAGACGCGCTTGATTTCACCCAGGACACTCGCCGAATCGCGATGGGGACATCCGGGGCAAAAGGTCGGGGTGCGCGGGGCCAGATTGACTTCAATCTCGCTATTGGCCACGAGCATCTTGAGCTCCCGGTCGATGCGCGCCTGATCGAGCTTCAATTTGGGCGAGGCCAGCTCGGTAATCAGTGGGGCCAGCAATTCAACCAGAATCGAGGAATTAAAACCGCGCGTCGAAGGCAGTCCTTCGCGTCCACCGGAAGCAAGCTTGCTCGGGAAGAGCTTGCCGTAGACGGGTATGGCCGGTCCGCCGTTCAGGGCGTTCCGGGCGAGACTTTGCACGATCTGTTCTTCCAGAAAGCCGCGCCTTTCCTCGACCACCACGACGTTTTCAACCTGTCCGGCAAAGGAATTGATCAACTCGGGATCGAGCGGATAGGTCACACCCAGCTTGAGCAGCGGGAACGTGCCGGTAAGTCCGAGTTGTTCCAGCGCGTGTTCCAGATAGGAATAAGCGAGGGCCGAACTGATAAAGCCAATCGGCGCCTTGCCCGGGGAAGAACCCGGAGTAAGGCGATTCACGCCGAGACGCCGTGCGCTGGCCCAGAGACGCTGGTAGCGATCCGGAAAACCTTGCTCACGTCGCCAGGTGCGGGGCGGCAGGAGGACATTCTTTTCAAAATCGACTTTGGCCGTATCGATCTCGATGGGGTTATGCGTATTGATCCGGGGAAAATGATTGCGCGCGACCTGGACCGACCCACCGCCATCGGCCTGATTGGTCGTCACGAGATAACCGACGTAAAGTTCGCTCTCGCGGGACAGCTTGAAGGCGAGGTCGACCCAGTCCTTCATCTCCTGGTTCGTGCTCGGTTCCAGAATCGGCATGTAAATGTGCTTACAGAGAAACCGGGAATCGGCCGGCACCTGTGTCGAATCGCTCCACGGATCATCGCCCATAACGACGACCACGCCGCCCTCCGGATGCGCACCCGCGAGATTGCCAATGGCCAGCGCGTCCGTGGCCACGTGCAGGCCGACGCTCTTCATCACGCACATGGCTCGCAGGCCGTGCATTTGCGAACCGTTCACCATCGCGGCGGAAAGCGCCTCGTTATTGGCCAGCACCGCGCTGATGCCGTACTGCTTGGGAATCTCCTGGATCGCCTCGATACAGTCGAAAAAGCCGGAAACCGGGGAGCCCGGATAACCGGTCCAGAGATGAGTGCCCCCTTCGGTTTCCAGCAGCCCCTTGACGAGCAACTCGTTACCTAGAAAGACCTCCGTGCCTTCTTCCTTGAGAAATCGTGGATCGACTTTCAAGTCTCCTCCGGGGTTGGGGTGAACCAGAAACTGCCGTCTCCTGCTCGGCGGGTTTCTTAGCCGCCAAGGTTAGGCCATGGACGGGCCTCAGGCCAAGGGAAAAGGTGCTCCCCCTGAAAGTCGAAGGATCAGTTCAATGATCTCATTCTGTTAGCTTCACCCATCCTTTAAAAGATCGTCCATTTCACTGGTCAGCAACTCGATCGTATCGTCGGCACGGTTACCGCCCATTGTTGGCGTTGCGTTGTTATACTGAGCATTCGGATAGCTGAGCAGTAGTAATCTTTCCAGTTTTGATATCCACATTTTATAACGAGGAATGATGATTCTTAAATGAGTCGCATGTTCGAAATAAACCGACCTCCGATGATCACGCAATCTTCTTCCAAGGCTAGAATCTCCCATTCCAGCTTTTCCAATGTAGAGGTACTCTTTGCCGTCTTTAAAACAGTAGCAACCCGCCTCATCAATTAATTTTGCTTCTGTGAGCCAATGTACGGCATCTTCGTACTTTTCATCGCACCCAGAACCTCGGAGCCTCCGCTGGATGTCGCAATCCTTCCATACGAGTTCCTCAATCCAGTCATCATAAACATTGGTCTTTTTCCAATACTGAAAACAAGCCCCATTCACTCGGTCTTTAATAAGTTTAGCCTGTTTACGGGTGGTTTCATAGAGGGGGTCTAAATCCTCGCCTTTAATACGGCTGATTAGCGATTCTCGCTGTGCTTTCCAGAGTAAGTCCAAATCCGCGCGAATCGCCTTGATGAGTTGATACTTTCCTAAACCTTTATCCTGATTCAGTTTTTCTTTTTCTTCCTTCTCTTCCTCACTGTCACTATCAGTGCCCGCTGAGGCTACAGCTGAATGATCGACGGCCACGATATCGGTGTCTTGTGGTGCTGGCTGTGGGCAGCTCTGCGTAACGGCTTGCTGAACTTCCATTCGGAGATTCGCGTTTTGCAGAGGCGTCCAGTCTTTGTCACCCGCGGCACAGATCAGGGTATCCGGTTTCAGAACACCACCATGGAAAAGTTCCACAATTTCTCGTTCGGAATGAGGACCGTCCGTCGTCTGTCCATCCAAACAATAGTAATATTCTTTCATAGAGGAAAACCTATGGCCTGATGAGTTTTGGGTTTATTTGGTCAACTCTTTCTATCTGTCTTGCCTGATGGCGTCTCAGCATCCTTGACCGGGATAACCAATAGCTCAATCTTTAATCTAAGAAGGCGGACTTCTTCGATTAACGCCTTAATATCCGTATCGTCCTTTTTCTGATCCTCTGCCACAAAAAAGCTGGCAATAAAGGCTGTAAAGATGCCAAAGAGGCCCACACTCGAGGTCATGAGTAGGGCAGCCACTATTCGTCCCCCCGTTGTTACCGGATATCTATCGCCATAACCAACTGTAGTTATAGTGGTAAATGCCCACCAAAGCGCGTCTTCGGGATTTTTTATATTGGAATCAGGCGCCTTTTCAAAATTAAGTATCGCAATCGATGAAAAGATCGTCATTAAAAGCGATACAAGCGCCGCCGTAGCGAAAGTTCCTCTGGAACAATTGCGAAACAGATATTGAAGGAGAACTTTGGTGGAACGAAAGGCGCGAAGGATTCTTATGATTCGGATAACTCGTGAGATACGAGCCCACTGGAAGACGCCAAGCACTGGTATGCTGGAGATGAAATCAATCCAACCCCACTTGAGAAATTGGAGCTTGGATTTAGCTTTGTAAAAGCGGGCAAAGAAGTCGTAGAGAAAGAAAAGACAAATAAGAAAGTCGATCTTATCCAGCAAGTCCGTTGTCTCCGGGGATATAAACCGATAGGATAAGACTAATGATCTGGAATAGATCAATTTTGTCATAGTCGGGATGCATACCTGACTTGGACATTAAGAAACCCCAGTTTGAATTTTCGATTTCACTCTGAATTGAATCTGCCGTAAAGCTTCCTTCTTAATAAAAACCAACGGTGATTCCTTCTGAAAACTAGGGATAACGCCTACGGACTCTACGCGAAAGTCCTCCTTTTATGCGTTACAACTGCGCTTGGAAGGCAACGTAATCCGAGCTACTCCGAGAACTTATCGACTACCGGCAGAGCCTTTGGCCGACTGGCGCAATTGGGTGCGCAGGACAAGGCCCACGGTACGCCAGACGGGATTCGGGATTTTTTCCAGATCGGCACCGACTTTGGAACGACGGTCGAAATTTTGGGCACGGCCTTCGTACCGCACCCGGGACTTTAAAGAGATGGCATGGCTTATCATAAATGGGGGTCAGAATGACTTTGTTAATGAAATACAGTATTCCGTCGTTGTAAAGTCCATCGGCGCATTTGTTACAAACTTTAGGCAGGCCTCAGAGGGAGGACCCTGAACCGGGCTTACTGCAATTCGCTGGGCGGAATAGACGTGGGAAGTCGTTTACCCAGGATTTCGGCCTGGGACCGCACCCGGTCGTTGTCCGTGTCGAAACGATACCCATGGCAATTCGGGCAGGTCGCCGCCTCGCGGACCACGATCGATTCGCAGCCTTCGCAGACTTTATACAGTTGAGGCTGTTGGGCGATTTGAGCCGCGCGTTCGGCCCGGGCCGCCAGGGATTCATTGTTCGACATGCACCCCGATTTAGCCGCTCAATCGGCCATTTTGTCGAGGATTCTGTACAGCTTGGCGGGTTACATCTTTTTTAAATCCGAAAGGAGCGGCACAGTCTCCTTGTACATAACCAAATAAGCCCTACTCCTTGAATGAACTTAAGTGAATGTATCCCTTTATGATCGCGATGACCTGGCCCAAGTCTACCTGCCCGTTGGACAAATGCTCCAACTCGACCGCGTCATCGAAATCACCCGCGACGGCTTTCGCTGTGAGCTGGACCTGCACGAGCACTGGGTCTTTCCCCTTCATTTTCCCCAAGACCCGATCTTCCCGGCCTGCTTCATGATCGAAGCCGCCGGGCAAGCCATTGCCGTCTGGGCCTGGCATTATAAACTGACCGGCAACCCCCGCCTGGCTCGGGTAACAGCATCGTTTGAAAATGCGGTCCGGCCCGACGACGGCATCCTTTCCTTCGTCGGAAAGATCCGCCAGCGACGGAACATCTGCTTTGGCACGGTCGAAATTTTTACCGGCCACCGCCGCGTGGCAACGGTCGAAGAGACTCTTGCGGTGGTGGCTTAAGGCAAACGACTAGTTGCCGTAAACGCTGAACGTAAAATCGTCGGTATAGCTCTCGCCATCGTTATTCTGTTCCTTGGCGATCTCCTTCTTCAGGGAATCGGTGAAGACATCGTAAGGGGCCGGTTCGGTGATCGAATTCAGACTGATGGCCTCAAGGATCTGCAAAGAACCATTGTCGCCACTAAGTACCTTCGTATCGACCCGGCCATCGGAATGGATCGTAAACTGAATGTGAACGATTCCCACCGGGATGGTTGAAAAATGCTGATTGATATCGGGGTACCAGTGCCCTCCGACCGTGCGATAAACCTTGGCCTTATACTTTCCAAACTCCGACGCCATGGCCGCCGGGGAATTGACATCACTTTGCGTACCGAGCGCGCCATGCACACTGGTAGCCACGGCGGGAAGCACCGGCGGCGGCATGGCCGTCGGTGTCTGATTGGCGGTGGGATCTTGCTGGGCCATCGTCTGGGCATCGATGGGCGGCAGGACCGGAAGACCATTCGGATCGACCTGATTTTTCACCACCTTATCGGGAGTTGCTTTGGACTGACTCGGCGTCGTTGACTTGGCGTTCGGCTGGGGTGGAGTCTGTTGTTTGGGTTGGGGCGGTTGTTGCTGTTTCGGCTGGTTTTGCTTTTGGGTCGGTGGCGTCGGCGGTGCCGGAGGCTGCTTTTGCGTCGGAACGTTCGGCGAGTTGTTGAGATCGGAAGCATGGTCTTTCCCCATCACATCGGGCATGACCGAATCGGGCGTTCGCGGCGCCTTGCTGTGGGATTTCAGCGTCACATCATTGTCCGACTCAATGGGCTGGTCCACGTGCTTGGCGTTAGGATCGGGGGCCGTGGGCAAAAAGGCAGGCGGCTTGGCCAGTTGAGGTGGCGCGGGCTGGAGCGTTAATGTCACGAGCGGATTAGCCGCAGGCACGACCGGTTTGAACGCCGGGATATGCTGATTGATGATCACGATCGTCAGGATAAAAAGGGCGTGCGCACACAGCGAAAGCAGGACAAAAGTGACCAGCCACCGCGTGCGTATCGTTTCACGATCTTCCACTTCCTGGACAAACATCGGCCCCACTATATCAAATCACGTTAAAAAAAACGGAATTCCTTTTGCGTCAGCCGCATTACCGTTTATTAACGTTCCATGAGCTATTTTTGGGACGCGCTGGCCATTCTGGTCTACTTCGCCGTCGTTGTCGGCGTGGGACTGGCCTCGTCACGACGCAGCGGCCGGAGCATGCGCGAATTCAGCGTGGGGGGCCGCCAAATGCCCTGGTGGGCCGTACTCGCCTCGATCATCGCCGCCGAGCTGAGCGCCGCGACATTCCTCGGCACACCGGGCGAGGGGTATCACGAACGCAATTTCGCTTACGCGCAACTCGCCATCGGCACCGTCATTGCCCGCATCATCGTCGCCTACCTCTTCCTTCGCCCCTTCTACGACCATAACGTCGTTTCCATTTACGAATTTCTCCAGGTCCGCTTTGGTGTGGCCACGCGCAACGCCGCCTCTGCCGTCTTTCTGGTCACGCGCCTCCTCGCCAGCGGCACACGCCTTTATGTCGCGGCGGTCATCGTCGTCCTCGGCTACGAAATGATCCACGGCGTTGCCGCCACCAATGAACAAATGGTCTGGATTTACGGCGGGGCCGTCTTTCTGGTCACCGCCCTCACCACGGCCTACACCGCAGCGGGCGGAATACGCGCGGTGGTCTGGACCGATGTCATCCAGGCCACCGTCATGGGCGGGTCGATCATCTACGCGCTGATCTCGCTCTGGTTGAGCGTCGGTGGGTGGGAGGGGGCGCATCATGTTTTGACACAACCGCAGGATCTCCAGATTTTCGACAGCGGCTTCGGCATGGCCTCGACCACCCCATCGGGCGCCGCCAATGTCAGCAATGGCCATCCGATCCTGGGCATCATTTCGGGCATCCTCGGTAACGAATACACCATCTGGGCCGCGCTGCTCGGCTCCGTCTTCACGACCATGGCCACGCACGGAACGGATCAGGACATGGTCCAACGCATGCTCACGGCCAAAGACCATCACAAAAGTCGCCTCGCGCTGATTCTCTCCGGCCTGATCGACATCCCCGTCAACATGGCCTTCCTCTTGGTCGGCATCCTCATCTTCGTCTTTTACCAGCAACATCCCGACCCCAACCTGCCGACCAAAAACCCCGAGATCTTTTCCTACTACATCCTGCACCAGTTACCACCCGGCGCGCGCGGCCTGCTCGTCGCGGGTGTACTGGCCACGGCCATGGGATCGCTTAGCACCGCCCTCAACGCCCTCGCCACCAGCTTCACGCAGGATTTCTGGGTGCCCTATTGGGGCAGGGGAGCCGATCAACAACGCGTCGTCCGCGCGGTCCGCTGGAGCACCGTCGCCTTCGCCTTGCTCCTCGCCACCGTAGGCACGATCACCGCATCCGTGGTCATCTATTCGCCCCACGCTCGCATCATCCCCATCGTCCTCGGCATCTTCGGCTACACCTACGGCTCGCTCCTCGGGATTTTCCTGCTCGGCCTCACCACCAGGGATCGCGGCACGGAACGGGGCAACCTCATCGCCATGCTGGCCGGATTTGCCACCGTCGCCATCTGGAGCGGTTTGCCTTGGGACTTGGCCAACGCCATCCGCGGCCAAAGCTACGACATCAACTCCACCGTCATCCGCCTGGCCCAGGACGGTCTCCTCCGCTTCAAAGACGGCTATCTCCATCCGCCCGACTGGCTCGTCCAGATCGAATTCCCCTGGCGCGTCATGTTCGGAACCCTCACCACCTACGCCGTCGCCTGGTGCTTTAAACGCGACGATGCGAGCGTTGACTCTCCGTCATCCTGAGCCTGTCGAAGGATCAGACTCGTATGGCAATGGGAGAAGATAGAAGAGTTCTATTTCGACATGAAATAAGAACGCCCATTCTGAAAGCGCAGGGAAAGCTGATCCTTCGACAGGCTCAGGATGACGGGTGGAAAACTCGGTAAAAGATCGGCTTGCTCTCGCTCGGGATCATTCTGAAGGCCTAACCTAATTAAGGGATTTATATACCTGTTTACCCTGAATGGATCAATGCTGGATAAGCTTACTTACTATACCTCCGCTAATTGCAGCAACCACCACGTAAAAAACGGCGAAGATAACACCAAGGATCATCGATGCTGGAATGGAAGCAATGGCCAGCTTGACCATAAACCAGACCATGCTTTGAAATTTCATGTCAATGTCCGTAATGGCTACTTCTCTATTTGCGGGGACGACAGAAGCCGGAAGTCGTGAAATATCGGAATCCTTCTTTTCCAATGTATCCACGATCATCGACAAAGAAAACCAGTTGCCATCATCGTCCATCCGGTACAGCGTTTCCAGGGTTATTCCTCCCGTCATCCACATTGCCTTCAACTGATAGATTGTGTAAGGGCCTTGCTCAACGCCTTCGAGGTGGAGGTAGTATCGCGTCACGCTTTAGACGCTTTCTGTTTCGTCGCGGCATTTTTTCGTTCTCGGAGAGTACGAGCGGCTTTCTTTCCCTTGCCTGAGCCAAGAGCAATGGCCGCAAGGATACTGCCAAAATCTCCCTTGATGGGCTGGTGCATCTTTTGCGGCTTACTCATGCGATTAGTTCCCGGTAGGACATGTTTTGAGCTTTAGACATTCTGCCAATCAATTCGGAGAAAATCGACTGCATGGACTCTTCGCGACGATTCAAACGGAAGGCATATTCGTTGATATAGCGTTGTAGATGTTTCTTGCTCATCTGGTGGTAAACCCCGTGATAGCCACGCTTGAACAACGCCCAGAACGATTCAATGCTGTTGGTGTGGACATCGCCGCGAACGTACTGCTTTGCGCTGTGATTGACAACCTTACGCTTATAGTTTCGTAGTCCGCGATAGCCTACCCATTGATCCGTATAAAGAGTGGAACCTGGAGTTACATTTTCTTCAATAACCTTGTGAAGATCAACCTTGGCAACGGAAGGGACCACTTGCGCCCGCACTTCACCTGATCGGCTCCTGAGCCCAAAGATTGGAGTTTTACTGTTTCCTCCTGTACCACGAATCGCGGCTGCCCTTTTCTTTTTGTGCATGTTCTTAGAAAGGCCACCGATAAAAGTTTCGTCCGCTTCAATCCGTCCGAAGAGTTGGCCTTTGTTTTGAGCCATCGCCTTGCGGATACGATGATCCATGAACCATCCGGTTTTTTGAGTCACGCCAACGTGTTTGGCTAATTGAACGGAAGAAATGCCCTTGCTGGTGGTCGAGAGCAGATAAATCGCCATGAACCATTTGCGGAGCGGGAGTTTGCTTTCACCAAACACGGTGCCGGTTTTGATGGTGAAGTCCTGCTTGCAGCTAGCGCAACGATACCGCTTTCCATTGTTGAATTTGTAAATCTCTTCATGCCCGCAATGAGGGCAATACTCGCCATTAGCGAACCGGACAGAGGCAAAATGCTTCAAGCATACTTCCTCGTTATGGAAGTAATCCGTAAACTCAGTCAGCGTTTTAAACTCAAATGCGTTTTTCATTCTGGTAGCAGATTACCCTTTAATTCTAGGGTAGTCAAGTGTCAAAATCAATTATTTTTACCTCTGAAAACGAGGCTTTTAAAAAATTAGTTTTTGAAGAGAATCGGAAAATACTTAAAAGTTAATCTTTGACTTATTTCCGAAATAAAGCTACTCTGCAAAAAGAAGGAGGCGTAGCAGGTTTCCCCGCTACGCCCCGTGTCTTGGGTGATGGCCGCTTGGCTGTACTGCGAATACAGTCCGTTGCTAATGATGCTTCGATTTTCGACCTGTCACTCCAAGTTGTTTAGTTGTTGCTCAAATCGTTAAGTTTTTTTCAGATAGGCTGCTTTCCCGTTCCGCTGAAGAGACATGATTTTCCCTTTGGCCGCCAATCGGCTGCATGCGGTAAAAATAGCGGCCTTCCAATGTTCAGGCTCCGTATTGAAACCTTCATTTTCCAAAATTTTAATTATGTCGCTGGTGGCAAGAGCCTCCGAAGAGTCTTCCAATACGGCAAGAACTGCGGGAGTCGCCTCCATGCCAGCGTATTTCCCAACTGCGGTTCCTAAAGAGCGTTCTTGAAGCTTAGGAGTGCCATTCGTTCCGACTACCAGCTCATTGAGGATTTCCAGCCTAGTTTTAAACTGGTTCGCAACGCCATTCCAGACATCAACCTGCGCGAGAGCGTCCTGTATTTTCACAGTGTATTCTCGCTTAAGGGATGCAATTTTTTCATCGGTGATTGCCATTACGGATTGCACTGTAATCGCGATTGGATTGTTGGACAAGAAAAATGTTAGCTCACAATCATTCCGTACTTTTTTGGCATATCATACACAAATCTTGATGGTTGGATGACTGAGGAATGGGCTATTCAGGGTAAACAGGTATATAAATCCCCTAATTAAGACACTACCGAACTTAACCGTTACTCATCCCTGGCTGCGCGACCGAGCAGATTCTTCACCGCCTCGTTGGGTGGAGTACCTTCGTAAAGCACGGCATGAAGCTGCGTCGCAATCGGCTTGGCATCGACTGGAATCGCATTATTGAGATAAACGGAGCGAATCGTCGGCACCCCTTCGCAGACCCCGCCCAGCTTGGGTAAAATCTGCTCCACCGAAAGTCCCTGGGCCAGCAACGTCCCGAAACGGAAATTACGGCTCTGCTCACTGGTGGCGGAAAGCAAGAGATCGCCGAGACCGCTCAGTCCCGCGAAAGTCTCTGCCCGGGCCCCGGCCTGGACCCCGATGCGCGTCATCTCCGCCAGACAACGCGTGATTAGTCCGGCCAGCGAATTTTGACCGAGTCGAAGACCGTGGCACGTCCCGCCCGCGATGGCGTAAATGTTCTTCAGCGCGCCACCCAGCTCCACCCCGATCAAATCGGACGAACGGTAAATGCGAAAGCTCGGTTGGTGGAGAATCGCCTGGAATTCCTTCGCCAATGCATCATCTTGCGCCGCAATGGTGCAGGTGGCGGGAAGCCCGGCCACGATTTCCGAGGCAAAGCTCGGCCCGGAAAGAGCCCCCACGCGCGACTCGTCCCAAACTTCCGTCACGATCTGGCTCACCCGCTGCCCCGTCGTAATCTCCAGCCCCTTGCTCAAACTCAGCACCGGCACACCCGGCGAGGGGAGATGCTGCAGCGTCTCGCGGATATGTTGCACCGGCAGCGCCAGTAAAAGATAATCGAACCGGCCTGCGGGCCAGTTCTTGTCCGAATGGGAAACGAACGTCGCCTGATGCCCCAGCCGACCGGCCACCTGCCCCAGCGCGCGCCCCCAGGCCCCTTGTCCTAAAATCAGGATATTCATGCCGTGCTTTTCTTTTTGGAAGAGAAGTTAACCCGGGACTCCGTTCCCGCCAGTAACCGCTGTATATTGGAGCGATGCCGCCACGTGGCAAGCGCTCCGGCTAAAGCCGCGAAGCCGAAATAAGCCCATTGCTCGGGATAAAACCAGGCGGTGGACAACGGCAGGGAAACAGAAGCCATCAGGGAAGCAATGGAAACGGTGCGCGTGACCAGCAGCCCGATGATCCAGAGCAAGAGCGCCACGGCCAATACCCAGGGCACCAGGGCGCCCAACACCCCCGCAGAAGTGGCAATGCCTTTTCCGCCCTTGAAACCAAGCCACGGCGTAAAGTTATGGCCGATGATGGCCGCCAGGCCGCCCAGCACCAGGATGAGCGAGACAGTCCACGATTCGGGTTCGGGAAAAGCGAAAATTCGCACCAGATAAAGAGGCAGGAAACCCTTGAGAAAATCAAACGCAAAGGCGGGCAATCCCCATTTGGGGCCCAGCACCCGCCACACATTGGTCGCACCAATATTACCGCTTCCGTGCTGACGAATATCGATCCCGCAAACCCGGCCCATGAGATAACCGGCGGGAATCGATCCCACCAGGTAAAAAAGTACGGGCCAAAGCCAGGCCGAAACGCTCAGTGTCATGCCGTGTTCAATACGTGGTCTTATCGTGGCGGCAAGCAGATTCGGATGGCGAACTCAGAAAAAAAGGTTTTTTGCCCGCGTAACCCGGCTTTCCCTCGCTCCCAAGTTGCACTTGGGAGCGTCACCTGTTCCCGCGAAATTTCATTTCGCGCCGACTACTCCAGAACACCTTGGGAACAAGAATGACGTTCATTGCCTGCTCTCGACCACAACCCGTCCTTGCCCTTTTTTGAGGATGCGCCCTAACATTCGATTTTATGAAGATCGCCCTGCTGCATTATACTTTTTGGCCGGAAATGGGTGGGGTCGAACACGTCATTCGCGACCAGGCCAACATGCTGCGGCGGGCCGGACACGAGGTGAAAATTCTGAGCGGAATTGGTCTGGAGACCGGCGAGAATTATGTCTTCAAATTGCTGTCGGAACTCGCGCCCGGGGACGATTTGAACACCAACGTCCGCACTGTCCTCGAGCGCGGCCAGTCGGACCAGAATTTCAGCAAATACCGCAGCGTCTTGGTGGAAGTCCTCGGAGAGGCCCTCAAGGGAATGGACCTCACGATCGTCCACAATATCTTCACCATGCACTCCAATCTGGCCCTGACCCAGGCCCTGCATGATCTCGCGCCGACTCACCGGATGATTGCCTGGACCCATGACTTGGTCGTCACCAACCCTGACTTCACGCTCCCCAATCCAACCAAGCCACCCTGGAACCTGATGCTGACCAGCTCACCCGACGTCGTTTACGTGGCCACCTCCGAACACCGGGCGGATGAACTGAAGGCGCATCTCAAACCCAAAATTGAACCGCTGGTTATTCCCAATCCGCTCGATCCGGTACGCCTCTTTGCTCTCACGCCGGAAATGCGGGAATCGCTTCCCTCGTTGGATCTGCCCGAACGCGATTTTATTTTCTTTCTCCCCGCCCGCATCATGCTGCGCAAGAACATCGAGTTCGCGCTCGAAATTGTGAAGAAGCTCTGCGAAATGGGCCGCAATCCGCTGCTGCTCATCACCGGCGCCAAAGTCTCCAACAGCCCCGCCTCCGAACGGTACGGCGAATTTCTGCGCCATTCATTGCCCAAAGACTTGCTCAGCCACGTCGTCTTTGTCAGCGACTTCTTCGTCGTCCAGGACGACACCTTGCGCGATCTCTACCTGCTCTCGGACTGCCTTCTTTTTCCCTCCAAGCAGGAAGGCTTCGGCCTCCCCGTCATCGAAGCGGCCCTTCACCGCATGCCCGTCTGGTGCAACAACGTCCCGGCTTTCTGGGCTATGGAAGGCGAGGGGGCCTACCTCTTGGACGATTTGGTGAAATTGCCCGATGCCGTCGCCTGGCTTGAAAGTCAGGCGACGTTCCGCCAGCAACGCAAATGCCGCCGCTTATTCGATCCCGCAGGCATTTATCACAAATACTACAACCCCCTCTTCGCCTCACTCTTTCACCAGGTATCTCTATGATCGATGAAATTGCTTACAAGGGCTGGTCGCGCAATTTGCGCCTTCAGGGACACGACGCCGAATTAATTATCACGCTCGACATCGGGCCGCGCATCATCCGCTACGCCTTTCCCGACGCGCCGAATGTCTTTGCCGAAATGTCAGACCAGTCGGGCAAGTCCGGGGAAAAGGAATGGATGATCCGGGGAGGGCACCGCTTCTGGACCGCACCCGAAGCCGACCACTCCTACGAATTGGACAACAGCCCGGTCACCTGGAAGAAACTCGGTGAACGCGCTGTAGAAATCATCCAACCTGCCGGCCAGGATTTTGGTTTTCAAAAAACACTCCGCATCGAATGGCAGGAAAACGAAGTCGTCCGCCTCACCCACTGCCTCACCAACACCGGCGCCAAATCGCTCGACGTCACCCCGTGGGCCCTTTCCGTCATGGCGCCCGGCGGCACGGCCTTGATTCCCCAACCGAAGCTCGACTTGCACCCCTCCGAGTTTCCGGCTGGACGCAAAATCAAACCGCACGACTTCCTGCCCAACCGCGAAATGGTCCTGTGGCCCTTCACCAACCTCCTCGACGGACGTTACGTCTTCAGCGAACATTTCCTGTGCATCTCGCAGAAACCGAAACTTCCCGCCACCAAAATCGGCCTTAAACTTCCCAGCGGCTGGGTCGCCTACCAGAACGGCGATTTTGTTTTTGCGAAATACTTCACCCGTGACCCGGCGTTGCCTTATCCGGACCGCGACGTCAACTTCGAGCTGTTCACCAACTCCGCCTTTCTCGAACTCGAATCGCTTGCCCCCGGTCTTCCTCTCGAAGCCGGTGCGACCCGCGAACACGTCGAGCACTGGCTCCTGCGCCGGGTTCCAACCGATCTCCGCAACGAAAAAGCTGCGCAAGATTTCTTTGCCGCATTACCCGTCATAACCTAACTCCTCATATACTTCGCCAATGAAATCATTGCTCCTCATCGCCCTGGGCCTAATGACCCTAAACCTGAATTCACTCCACGCCGAAGACTTCCCCGGTCTGCACGAGCCGCTGAAAACCGTGACCGAAAAGTATCTCGTCATTCAGCAGAAATTGGCCGTCGATTCCTTTGACGGCATCGCCGCCGCCGCCAGTCAAATGAAAGCCACCATGGCCGCCGACACCTCGAAAAGCTTTACCCCCGATTTCATCAAAGCCGTCGACAGCCTCGCCGCCGCAGCCAACCTGCATGACGCTCGCCTCGCCTTTCAGCAGGTCAGCAACGGCCTCATCGCGGCGCTGGCTCAAAATCAAACGCAGACCGGCGCGCTCCATTCCGCTTTTTGTCCGATGATCAAGGCCTACTGGGTGCAAACCGATGGCCGAACCATCCACAATCCCTACTACGGAGCCGCCATGTCCGATTGCGGCGAAATTCAGCGCCAGTTTTAGTCAGACTTTCTTTTCTTCGCATATCCGGCACGATGGCCGGGATTTCCCAAGGCCATGGCAAAACCAAAACGCGTCACAAAGAAAAAGGCTGCGCCGCAAGCCGCGCGGATCAAACCGGTGCAGACCGGCGAGTTTCCGCTCATCGATTTAATCAAGACCCATTGGAAACTCCTGCTCCGGGCGTTGATTATCCTGGTGGTGGGAGGATGGGCCTTTTCGCCCGCCCTCCACGGCGATTGGCTCTGGGACGATGATTTTTATATCACCGCCAATCCCTTGATCCATGACCCGACGCGCTTGTGGAAAACCTGGTTCATTCCCGGAAGCGTCGTCAATTATTTCCCCCTCACGGCCACCGTCCAGTGGATCGAATGGAATCTCTGGCAAAACAACACCTTGGGTTATCACGTCACCAATATTCTCCTGCACTTGCTGGGCTCTCTTTTGGTCTGGCGACTCTTGAGCAAATTCGGACTGCGGCTCGCCTGGCTCGGCGGACTCATCTTCGCCCTTCACCCCACGGCGGTTGAATCGGTGGCCTGGATCTCCGAACTCAAAAACACCCTCTCCCTCCCGCTCTTTCTTTTGGCGATGCTTTTCTGGATCGATTACGAGGAACGCAAAAAACAAAAAGATTATCTTCTCTCCCTCGGCTTGTTTTTGCTCGCGATGCTTTGCAAAACCACCATGGCGGCATTCCCCCTCGTCATCCTTCTCTACGCGTGGTGGAAACGGGGCCGCATCGGATGGAGCGATCTGAAACCCACCGCGCCTTTCTTTGTCATCTCCTTTATCCTCGGCCTCACCAACGTCCTGGTTCTGGATTGGTTGCAGCAAAATCAAAAAGTCGTGGCCGACTCGATCCCGCTCGGCGGCATTTTCTCGCGACTCGCCTGCTCGGGTCTTGCGCTCACCTTCTATTTCGGGAAGGCCTTTTTACCGGTGGAAATGTTGCCCATGTACCCGCAGTGGACCGTCAATCCGCCGACCCTTCTCCAATTTCTGCCCTGGCTGGTCATCGGTGGGATCACCTGGTGGCTCTGGACAAAACGCCATGGTTGGGGAAAACACGCGCTGCTCGGTCTCGGTTTCTTTCTCCTGGTCATGGCCCCGTTCACGGGAGTCATCACCAACTCCTTCATGCGCTTCGCGTGGGTCATGGATCATTTCATCTATCTTGGATTGATCGGATTGATCGGACTGGTTGTCGCGGGGTTGGAACAACTCGACGCGCGCCTATCTCCCGCGCAACGGCCCTATGCCAAAATCGCCGTAGCGTTGGTCATCGTTCTCATGGCCTTCGAGACCTACGGATACGCGGGAATGTTCATCAATCGCGAAACACTCTGGACCTACGGCGTGGAACACAATCCAGGAGCTTACATGGCCCGCAACAATCTGGGTGATGCCCTCTGTCGGCAAGGCCGAATCCTCGAGGCCTCCCGGCAATTTAAAGTCGCCCTGCTCCTCAAGCCCGACAATGCCGAAGTGCGATACAACTACGGTAGCACGCTCTGCCAGTTGGGGCGGTTGGTGGAAGGCATGGATTACTACCGGCAGGCTTTGCGGATCAATCCCGGTTTTGCCCTCGCGCACAATAATCTGGGCAATGCTCTCGTCCAGATGGGGCGCTACACCGAGGCGGAAGAGGAATTTGTGCAGGCCCTGCGGATCGATCCACGCAACGCCGACGCCCACAACAATCTGGGCAATATCCTCACGCGCGAAAATCGACTTGAGGAAGCGCTGGAACAATACGATCAGGTCTTGCAGGTCACCCCCGACTTTGCCGAAGGCCACAACAGCAGGGGCGTTATTTTGGCTAAAATGCGCCGCCTCCCGGAAGCAACCGAGGAATTCCAGGCGACCCTGAAGCTCGACCCCAATCACGTCAACGCCCGGGACAACCTGGCCAAGGCGCTCAGACTGCAAAACGCTTCTTCGCTTCCCCAATAAACCGCTGGCACGTAAACGCTTCTTTAAACGTCTGTCATCCTGTCAGCAACCGCGGCAGCCAGCCGCGCCCTGAGCGAAGTCGAATGGGAAGTCGAAGGATCAGTTCCGTTGGTAGCCGCCGTCGGCTCGACGGCGGGGCTTTTCCGTTCGCCATCCTGAAGGAAAGACATGTTTCGCACAGAGAACGCAGAGACCTCGAAGGCTTTTTAAGCCATGCTCCGTGACTTCTGTGTTCTCCGTGCGAACCTTCTCCTTGTTCTCAAGTACTTGGGAACGCACTTGCTGAGGCAATTCCATTGCCGATCCCAATTCCGTCATCCTGAGCGAAGGCGAGCCCAATTATATGGTTTACCCTAGTGCTTACTCGAGCCGCAGTCGAAGGACCTTGCCTGCCCAGAGGAAACTGCTGTGCAATCTCACTGAGCTTCCTCTTCAGATGGCCACTCCCTTATTCCCAAGTTACAGGTAACCGCCGTCGAACCGCCATTCAGCGAATGGCGGTTACTCCTCAAATATAATAACGCCAGTTGATATTCGGGAAAATATTATTGCGCCATTCACAGTTCCCGAGGAAATCCGTATCGATGGTATTGCTCTTGATCTGCTCGTAAAGCCGCGTAAAGCGCAGGATGTGGTCCTGCGTCCGTTTCACCGCATAGGGAACCATCGTCCCGGTCTTCATGATAAAGGCCCAATCACTCGACTGCGCCAACAGCAACTCACGCGCGGCCTGCTTCATCGCCCGGTCGGTCAGCCCGTAACAATCGCGGAACTGCCGGGCCAGCTCGATCATCCGCCCCGTCGCGGTATGCAGGTGCGGATAAATCCAGGCGTTCGGCTCATCCAGCCACACCTTGTAATAACCCTCCGCTCCCCATGACGAAGCACTCGGCGTGGCTAGCTGTTGCGTCGGATAATTGGCCAGATATTCGCCCGGCGTCGTCGTCTTGAAAGACTGTTGATCGAAGTGCGCCTTGCGAAAAACGTAATTCAAAAACTCAGGCCCCTCGTACCACCAATGCCCGTAAAGCTCGGCGTCGTAAGGAGCAAGGACGATGGGATTAATGCCGAGCATGCCGTGAAGGTGCTCGATCTGCTTGCCTCGATTATGGACGAAATTACCCGCGTGATCTGCCGCCCGCTCCCGCGCCATCTGCGGGCGATAAGGTTCCTTCCAGCCGCTGGGCCCCGTGATGCGATGGTATTTCAACCCGGTAAATTTGCGCAGGCCGTTCGACTGGATGTAGGGCTTGATGTAATCGAAATCGAGATCGTAACCGATATCGCGGTAGAAATCGCGATAGTTGACGTCGCCCGGATAACCTTCCTTCGACGACCAGACCTGCACGCTCGACTCGATGTCGCGCGCGAACGCCGCCGGGCCGGAACGCGTATAGATCGGGGCATAGACCCCGTAGCGCGGACGCGGCTCGGCATGCATGACGCCGTGGGTATCCACAACGAACCAGCGAATGTCCGCCTCCTGCAAAAACTTGTCGATGCCCGGCACATAAGCGCACTCGGGCAGCCAGATACCGCGTGGGTCCCGGCCGAAACATTCGCGGTAATGATCGCGCGCGATCATGACTTGCGCCCGCACCGCCTCGGGATACTCATTCATCAGCGGCAGGTAGCCGTGAGTCGCTCCGCAGGTAATGATCTCGAGCTTTCCCGCATCCTGAAATTTGCGAAAAGCGGTCAGCAGGTTGCGGTGATACTTATCGACGAAAACGTGGCGGCAGTTTTCCAGCCGATGCAGATAAAACCAGGCGAGCTCGTGGAACTGGTGATCACCCTTGGTGCGATTGATTTCCTTATGCGCCAGCTCGATCGATTTATCAAGGCAGCGCACATAACGATTTTGCAAAAGTTCGTCGCCCAACATCGCGGCCAGCGGCGGCGTAATCGACATGGTCAACCGAAAATCGCAACCATCGTTCAGCAGGCCATCCATCATATCGACCAGCGGAATGTAAGTCTCCGTGATCGCCTCGTAGAGCCAGTCCTCTTCGAGAAACTCGTCGTATTCGGGATGCCGGACGAAAGGAAGGTGAGCGTGAAGGACGAGCGCGAGATAACCTTGAGGCATGGCGGGTACTTTAGCTTAGACAGACTTGCCCGACTTGTCTCGCGCTAAGTGGAACTGGTAGCCGTCGCACTCCGCTTTCCCCATGCTGTCATCCTGAGCGGAGGCGAACCGGAAAACTTTCTTTATCCTTTGTTTTTCTAGAGCCGCAGCCGAAGGACCTTGCCTGCCCGGAGGAAAACGCGATGCAACCTCACGGAGCTTCCTCTTCAGATGGCCACTCCCTCGTTCCTAAGTTACAGGTGACCGCCGTCGAGCCGACGACGGTCACCTCACCTAATCCGTAATGATATCCTTGAACGAATGATTCGCCGGAATCATTGGCAGCACGTGCTCCGTGTAGGGCACCATCACATCGAGCGCATAGGAACCCTTCGCATCGATCAGCCGCTGCAGAGCCCCTTCGAGATCCTTCTTATGGGTCACCCGTTCACAGGTAATACCGAAGCCCTTGAAGATCGTCGGATAATCGGGATAAATCCCGGCCCGGTCCGACGGATCGCCGAGATAAGTATGCCCGCGATTACTGGCGAAGAAGCGATCTTCCCATTGCACCACCATGCCGAGATGCTGGTTGTTGAGAATGATCACCTTCGCGTGGATTTTCTCCACCTTGGAAGTCGCCAGCTCCTGCACGTTCATCAAAAAGCTGCCGTCGCCGTCGATATCGATCACCTGCTTGTGGGGACACGCCACCTTTGCGCCGAGCGCCGTGGGATAACCAAAGCCCATCGTACCGAGTCCGCCCGAAGTGAGGAAAGTGCGGGGCTTGGCGAAATCGTAGAACTGCCCGGCCCACATCTGATGCTGCCCCACGCCCGTGGTGATGATCGCCTCGCCCTTGGTCATTTCACAGAGCTTCTGGATCACCAGTTGGGGCGCGATCTTGTCGGGATAATCGTTGAACTTCAGCGGATGCGCTGCGCGCCAGCTTGCGATGTCCTTTTTCCACGCCGGGAAAGTCTTCCGGGTGCGGCCTTCCTTGCGGATCATCGTATTGAGCCGCCCCAGCGCGTACTTCACATCGCTCAGGATCGGCAGATGCACATGCTTGTTCTTGTCGAACTCGGCGTAATCGATGTCGATATGGACAATCGTCCCGTGCTTGGCGAACTCGGAAACCTTGCCCGTCACGCGATCGTCAAAGCGCACGCCAAAAGCCAGGAGCAGATCGGCCTCGTTCACCGCGCGATTCGCGTAGTAAGTGCCGTGCATCCCGAGCCACTTCATCGAGAGGGGATGGTTTTCCGGAAAACAACCGATGCCCATGAGCGTGGTGCACACGGGGATATTGGTCAGTTCCGCAAATTCGAGCAGCTCCTTCGCCGCGCCCGAGGCAATGATGCCGCCGCCCACATAGAGCACCGGCTTCTCGGCCTTTTCGATCAAGCCGAGCACTTCGTTCAAGGCGAGATCATCGGCTTTCTTTTCCGGCTTGTAGCCGCGCAGCTCAATCTTGTTCGGGAAGAGCGGCTGCGTCTTGGACATCTGCACATCCTTGGGAATGTCGATCACCACCGGGCCCGGACGACCGCTGTTCGCGATATAAAACGCCTCCTTCACGATGCGCGGAATATCCGTCGCATTGAGCACGAGGTAGCTATGCTTCACCACCGGCAGCGTCATGCCAAAGAAATCGGTTTCCTGGAAAGCGCCCTTGCCAATATTGGCCTGGGGCACTTGCCCGGTGATCGACACGATCGGAATCGAATCCATGTAGGCATCGGCCAGCGCCGTCACCAGATTGGTTGCGCCGGGACCGCTCGTCGCCATGCACACGCCCACCTTGCCCGTGGCACGGGAATATCCCCCGGCCATGAAACCGCCGCCCTGTTCGTGCCGTGGCAGAATGGTCCGGATCTTTTTGGATTTCGTCAGCGCCTGATGCAGGAACTGGCTCGCGCCACCGGGATAAGCGAAAATCGTATCGACACCCTCCCGCTCCAGGCTTGCGACCAGGACTTCCGCACCGTTCATCAAGGGGCCGCGGGTGGAGGCAGCAGAAGCCGCCTTTTTCGTCTTCGATTTAAGCGTCGATTTCATAAATGAGGACTATCATCCTACTACTTAAAAAATCAGTTCGCAACGCCGGAGATTAAGGTTCCGTTGGTAGCCGTCGCACTCCGTGCGACGGTCCCGCGCACGGAGTGCGCGGGCTACCTAGAAGAGTCAGCCTCCGACCAGCAGATATTCGATCCTATACGGCTTATCTGTCCTATTCGTCCTAAAAAAATAGGCCATTTAAGCCAAATAAACTTTGCCCAAACTGGCCCGAATCGCCCCTACTTCCTCTCCGCCAAAATCACCTGCGCCGTATTGTAGCCGCTGGCCGCGAACACCCCGCCGCCGGGGTGCGTGCTCGCGCCGGTCAGGTAAAGACCGGGCAGGGGAGTCTTGTAGGTGGAAAGCTCGGGCAAAGGCCGGAACATAAACATCTGGTCGAGGCTCATCTCCAGGTGCATCACGTTGGCGCGAAGCAGCCCCAGCGTCCGCTCGATGTCGAGCGGCGTCTGGATATAACGGTCGATCATCTTGCCTCTCATATTCGGCGCGTACTGGCAGACGAGATCGTACAGCTTGTCCGCCTCGCGCTCACGGATGTCGTCCCACTTCTCGCCGTTGCTCAATTCGTAGGGATGATATTGGCCCCAGGTGAAAAGCGTGTGCTTGCCCTTTGGCGCGAGGGTCGGATCGAGCGCCGAAAAGCTCATCGCCACCACCGACGGTTTTTGCGGCGGCAACCCGAAGGAGAAGTCTCGGTGGGAACTTTGCAGGTAATCCATTGAGGGACAGAGCAGCTGCAACGACGTCTGGTAATCCTTCGTGCCGGGAAGGGGACCAGCGGGCGCGGAAGCGTCGCCGTAGTCAGGCAACTCCTCGACAGCGTGGCGCACGATCATCCCAAAGCCGTTGCCGATCCGGGTATGCGAGACCCGCTTCGTTAATTCCGCCGGCGCGTCCTTGAGCAGCTTGCCGAAGAGCGTGTGGATGTGGCAGGCCGAGACGACGCGTTTGGCGGTGACTTTTTCAAGCCCCTTCGAGGTAGCCGCCGCTGTCCCTAGCGGCGGTGCCTTTTTGCCCGAAGACTGACCGCCGCTAGGGACAGCGGCGGCTACCTCTGCATCCTCTTTTTGAACACCTGTCCGATAGGAGATTTCCCAAGGACCATCGTTTCGCTGTTTTATCTCCACCACCTCCGCGTTACAGATGATTTCGCCACTATGACTTTCCAGGCACTTGGCCATCGCTTGAGTCAGCGCACCGCTGCCGCCTTTGGCCCGTTTCGCTCCGCTTTTGTGGATCATCGCGTTCCAGCCGAGCATATCGCCGCTGGCCATCTCGGTGGGTGCAGGCCCCGATTGCGCGGAGAGCCACGCTAGTGCGGTCTTCACCGCCGGATGCTCGAAGAGCTCGTCGATGACCTGCCCGTAAGGTGCCATGAGTTGCCGCGTGGTGTCGAGCGACGACCAGAGTTTGCGCGAGCGGAGATTGAGCAGGTTGCGCTTGAAGATCGTGCCAAAGATTTTTCCCGGCGAGGGTGGCTGGAGAAACGTCTCGAAGATGCCCTCGTTCAGTTCGCCCCAATGCTTCACAAAAGCGCGGTAGGCCTCGGCATCCTTGGGTGAAATTTTCGCGATGCTCGCGCAGGTCTTGTCGAGGTCGCGGTAGAAGCTGATGCCGGTGCCCGTGCCGAGAATCGGGTAGTAGGCCCACGGGTCCATCTCGAGATACTCGAGGCCAAATTTATGCAGCTTCAGGTCGCGCAACACCGGCGTGAGATGGATCATGATATGCGCCGAGGAACCGACATCGAGTTTGTAACCGGGAATGAGATCGTCCTGCGTGCAGACGGCTCCGCCGACGATGTGCCGCCGTTCGAGCACAAGAACCTTGCGCCCCGCTTTGGCCAGGTAGCAGGCGCAAGTGAGGCCGTTGTGCCCCGCTCCGACAATCACGACATCGTAGTGCGCCATATTTTTTGAAAGGCCATCCCAGGTTTATCGCAGGATGACGGAACCGTTATTTCGAAAACTGCTTTTCAGCACGTTCCATCCGGCTGAGCACGCGGGCCTGGCCGAGCACTTCCAACATATGATAAAGGCTGGGGCCAACGGGACGACCGGAAACAGCGAGGCGTGAGGGATGAATCAACGCGCCAACCTTTTGACCGCTGGCAGCGGCCAGCGCCTTGAATTCATTTTCGAGTTCCGTGGCGGTAAATTTTTTTTCATCAAGCTGACTCAAGCGCTCCCGCAGCTTGCCGAGATTGGCCAGTCCTTCCGGCGTAAAAACCTTCTTGGCGGCATCCGGATCAAAAGCGAAATCGTCCTGGAAAAAATGCCCCATCCAGTCGGGCAGTTCGCGCCCGACCTTGATCTTTTCCTTCACAATGGAGAGCACGGCGCGGAAATAGGCCTGGTCGTAAGTCTCGCCCAGGACGCCAGCCTTGCGCAGGATGGTCACGGCCAGCGGCTCGATCTTTTCGATCGTGGCGGCGCGGAAATATTCGCCGTTGATCCAGAAAAGTTTATCGATGTCGAAACGGGCATTGGCGCGATTCACCTGCGGCAGGTCAAATTTTTCGACGACCTCCTCGATGGAAATCACTTCCCGGTTGTCCTTGGGCGACCAGCCGAGCAGGCAGAGATAATTCCGCACCGCTTCGGGCAAGTAACCTTGTTCGATATAATCGGCAACGGAAGAACCCGCATCGCGCTTGCTCATCTTGGAACCGTTCGGGTTGAGGATGAGCGGGATGTGGGCGTACCGGGGCGGCTTCGCGCCGAAGGCCTCGATCAGCGCCAGGTGTTTGTGGGTATTGGAAAGATGGTCTTCGCCCCGAATGACGTGCGTGACGCCCATTTCGAGATCATCGACGACATTGACGAGATGGAAAACCGGCGAGCCGTCCTTGCGCTGAATGACGAGGTCAGGTTCGTTCGTGCGGTCGAACTGGATGTCCCCGCAAATCAGGTCGGGCACGGTGATCGGCGTCTTGGGCGTGCGGAACTTGATTGCGCCGTCCGATTCATAGGCTTTGTCGGCGGAAAGAAGCTGGTCCACGTAACGTTTGTAAATCGCACCGCGCTGACTTTGAGAGTAAGGGCCTTTGTCGCCTTTGACTGTACCGCCAGGCTGGGGGCCTTCATCCCAGTTGAGGCCAAGCCATTGCATGGCCTGGAAAATGACATCGACGTATTCAGGTTTATTGCGCGCGGCATCGGTGTCCTCGATCCGAAGAATAAAGACGCCGCCGGTGTGGCGGGCATAGAGCCAGTTAAAAAGGGCGGTGCGGGCACTGCCGATATGAAACATCCCCGTGGGGGAGGGTGCAAAACGAACGCGAACGGATTCCATCCTGTAATTAAGGGGATGTTTTTAAAATAGGGCAAGGCCGCGTTACGATTTCGCGAATTTGAACTTCGCTCTTTTCCTGCCGGATGCGGAGTCCTTATCATGTCGCCATGTCTCGCTACGTCCTCTTGACCGTCCTGGTGCTGGGCTTTTTTCCGGTCCGATTCCTTCAGGCTGACGATGGCCCGCCCATTTCGATCGTCAGTCCCGACAAGGGCACGACATTCGCCTATGGCAGCATCAAGAACCACATCCTGATCTGGAGTAAAAAGCATCAGACCCTCTCGGCGCGGATCACATTTACCGATGCAGAATTTAACAATGGCCAGGCGAATGACGACACGCACGAATTCAGATTGCCGGGCGTGACCTACGATGAAACCAAAGGTCTTTTCTTTGCCACTTCGCCCAAGGGAGAGGTCATTCCGGTGGCACGCGTTAAAAAGTCCTTCCTGTTTAAAACCATCGAAACGTTGCCCAATGCGAATGTCCGTATCCAGCGAATGAGCGGAAATATCACCGTTATTCTCGAGGCAATCAGCCCGAATGATCCGTCTCTGCATGCGCCTCCACCGAGTACAAATCCCGATGGCGGGCAGAAAGTGGATATCGATAAGGTTCTGTAGTAGGTTTTCCCATGAAGAGATTTTTACCGGCAAATTTACTTTCGGGTCTTGTGCTTGGGTTATTGATTTTCATGGGGCTTCCGGTTCAAGCGCATATCTGGCGCGTAGCCAGTCCGAATCATGAGCAGACCTTCGCCTACGGATCGGAACAGCGCCGTGCATGGGTCATGAAGGGACATGACCGGCATCTGGCCGTGTATCTGGATTTCACGAACGATCCCTATGTCGAACGGGGCAATTCGAGGCAGTACGATTACTTCACTTTTGATTTTCCCCAAGTGAGATTGGGCCCCGATGGTCACACTTTTTACTATCACACGTCAGCTGGCCGAGCTCTTCCGGTGGCTGCCAATAATATCGGCGTTGATGAAATCAAACTTCTCCCGACAAGTTATCCTGTGATCAAGCAGCCCCATGGTTTTCTAAGCTTGGAACTGGTGGTGCAGGATCATCCTTTCCCTGCCGATTCCGATTAGTGGCCAGAAACCAGCAGGACTTGGTAATTTTTATTCACCCATCACAGGGTATTACCGTATTGGGAGAGGCGAACAAAACGAGCGTAGCCGTCGGGGAAGACATCCTTTCGATGTGCAAACAAATAGAGACGATATGACTCTATTTGGATTTCAAATAAAATAAAAGCGTCATTCCGTCTCTATTGTTAAAATGATCCAAAATCCTTAATTAATTTATGTCAAACACCTTATGAATTTATAATAAATAGGCATGACTGGTGCGGTTATAAATGGAAAAGAAAGGATAAACATGAAAATCATACGTTATCAAAATTCACCACTCTATAATCCGGCAACCAGTTTTACCGGCTTGCGTGAGGAAATGGATCGTCTCTTTGACGCGGCCTTTCCAACGCTAAGTTCGCTACAACGCGATGGCGGATTTCTTGGCGAAGAATTGGGCGATTTCCCAATCGATCTCTACCAAGAGAAAGACGCTTTTGTCGTTCGCGCGGAATTGCCTGGTTTCCGTAAGGAAGACCTCAATGTGGAAGTGGCCGATGATATTCTGACGGTCACGGGACATCAGAAAACCGAAACGAAGGCCGACGGTAAGGAAAAGGACTCCAACATCACCACGCAGGAGCGCCGGGTCAGTCGTTCGATCTCGCTGCCCGAGCATATCCACAACGATAAAATCGGGGCCACTTACGAGAACGGCGTGCTGACGGTCACCCTGCCCAAGCTCGAAGAAGTAAAACCCAAGACAATCGCCATCGAGGTCAAATAACCCGAGGGCCAAGAAAGGACTAATTCCATGAACATCCTCACGAAGAAAGAACCCCAAGCAGTGGCGAAAACCACGCCACGCCGGACGGTCGTGCCGCGATACGATGTGCGCGAAAACACAGACGCTTTTATCGTCACGGCGCAGTTGCCGGGCGTAGACCGTTCGGCGCTGGAGACCACAGTGGATGGCGAAAACCTAACGGTTTTGGGCCGTCGCACATGGACCGCACCAAGCGAGTGGACGCTATTACACCGGGAAACCGCGTTAACAGATTATCGCCTGGTTCTCGAACTGGATCGGCGGATTAATCGCGAGGTCATCCGGGCCGAGTTGCGGCAAGGTGTTCTGACCCTGACACTGCCCAAGGCCGAAGCGATCAAGCCACGCAAGATCGAGATCAGTGGTTGAACGATTAGCCCCCGCCTGAGTGGTACCTCGGGTGAGAGCTGGAGCAGATGGGAAGCGTCCGGTTGTAAAGCCGGGCGCTTTTCTACGAATGAATTTCATTTTCCTCACCGGCACATCTGTTAGGCTTGCCTGGTGCGTCTCCATCTTGTCGTTCTGATTTTTCTTCTCGGGCTTTGTTCAGCGACGGCCCAAACTCCGCCTCCGGCGAATGCAACCAATTCTGCTCCGGCACGGGCGTTACCGGTTAGCCCGACAGACGTGACCAATACGGGTACGACGAGAGCTTTGCCGGTTAATCCGGCAGAACTGACCAATGCGGCCCCAACGGCCACGCAAATGCCCGTAGCCGTACCGGGCGGAATCAATGTTCATTGGTACGGCCATGGATTCGTTTACCTGACCTCCTCGGTCGGCGTCAGGGCGGCAATCGATCCGTATGGCCCGGAAACAGTGCACAACAAATTTCCGGTTCATCTGGAAGCCGATTTCGTTTTGGTCAGTCATGAAGCGGAGGACCATTCCGCCGCAGAGCTTATCTTTGGCGACCCGCCCATCTTTCGCAGTGTCACCGCGGTGGGCTTGAATCGGGCCAACGGCATTCCTTTTCACGGTGTTGCCCTGCAAAAGGATCCTTCCGGACAGGGAGGAGCCAACACGGCTTTCACCCTGACTTTTGACGGTGTGACGTTCTGTTATCTTGGACAAATTAACCAACCGCTTTTGGGAGCCGAGAAGCAACAGTTGGGACATGCCGATGTCGTCTTTCTTCCTGTGGGATTAAATGCCCTTTCGGTTAATGATTTTAACCAGATCGTGGCAGATTTGGGGGCCAAGATTGTCATTCCCATTAATTATAAGACCGATTTTTCAGGCGATCTGATTCTGCGTCCACTGGATGAGTATCTGGCGGGCAACAAATTGCCGGTGCGCAAATTCGATTCAAGCGAAGTGGCCATCTCCCGTACGATGCTTCCTGCCCAACCCACCGTTTACGTCCTAAAGTCTCCATGAAAATTCTTCTGATCGGTTCGGGCGGGCGCGAACATGCCCTAGCTTGGCGGCTGTTGCGGGATGATCCTGCTACGCAACTTTTCACCGCACCGGGGAATGCGGGCACCGGAGCACTCGGTACGAATCTTCCTTTCCAGGTCACCGATCTCGACGGGCTTGTTGCCTGGGCCGAGCGGGAAAAACCGGATTTGACTGTGGTCGGCCCGGAAGCGCCGCTTTGCGCCGGAGTGGTCGATCGTTTTGAGAAAGCCGGTCTGCCCATTTTCGGACCCAATGCGGCGGCGGCACGACTGGAAGGAAGCAAGGTCTTTACCAAGAATTTCCTGCTCAAGCATGGCTTGCCTACGGCACCGGGAGCGGGCTTCAAGGATTCACTTTCCGCCTACACCTACAGCCGCCAGCATCCGGTTTATCCTCAAGTCCTCAAAGCGGACGGTCTGGCCGCAGGGAAAGGGGTCATCATCGCGCAACATCCGCACGAAGCGGCGCAAACGATTCATCGCATCATGGATTTGCGCGTCTTTGGCGAAGCTGGACGCGAAATGGTAATCGAAGAATTTTTACCGGGTCGCGAGATGTCGGTGCACGTACTGACGGATGGCATTTCGCATGTGATCTTGCCCATTGCGCAGGACCACAAACGACTCGGGGAAGGGGACACCGGGCTCAACACGGGGGGAATGGGCGCGTATGCCCCGGCACCTTTTGCCACGGAAGAATTACAGGCGCAGATTTCGAAAGAGATTGTCGTTCCTGTTTTGGCGGCGTTTCAAAAGGAAGGGATCAATTTTCGCGGTATTCTTTACATCGGCATTATTTGGACAAAAGAAGGGCCAAGCATTCTCGAATTCAATGTGCGCGGGGGAGATCCTGAAACGCAGGTGTTGCTTCCGCTTTTGGACACGCCGTTGGTTGAACTTTTACAGGCGGTGCGGGAACTGTGTCTTGGCAGTTTGGATGTTCGGTTGAATAACCGGCATGCCGTTACGATCGTGCTGGCGGCGGGCGGTTATCCCGGAACGCCGGAAACGGATGCACCGATTGACGGTCTCGATCTCGATTTGCCAGACACCTGCGTCTTCCATGGCGGGACAAAGAAAAAGGGAAAACAGGTGGTAACGAGCGGCGGACGGGTGTTGAGCGTGACAGCTTGGGCTGACAATCTCGCCTCAGCTCGTGAGCGGGCTTACCAACGTGCGGCAAAAATCCATTTTGCAGGATGTCAGTTTCGACGCGATATTGCCGCGCGACTTACTCTCGAATGAATATTCATACTGTCATCCCGAGCTTGTCGAGGGATCAGTTCCGTTGGCTTTCCTTCAGAGAAACTGAACGGATCCTTCGACTTCGCTCCGCTTCGCTCAGGTTGACAGGCTTCTTAAGCCTTCTTTTTGTTATAAATTCTCCTTTGCCAGCGGAATCTTCTGCGACCCTAACGTCCCATCCCGATCTGCTTGCCGAGGCGCTTCCTGTTCTCCGAACGAAGTACGTTAACTTTAAGGCGCTGCAATTTAAAGAAGGTGATCGCTTGAGCGATCTGATCACGCGGTCGGATGGCAAAATCAGCATCAGTGAACCAGCGACCGTTTCCACTCCGATCATCAGCGCCTTCCTGCCCGGCAATATTATTTATTGGCGCCTGGCTTCTTTTACGCCGGAAACAACCTGGACCAACTTAGGCGCGCAGCTTGATCAATGGGTGCGCCAGGGAACCGAGGGAATCATTCTTGATCTGCGCAGTAATACGGCGCCGAACGACTATGCTGGAGCGGCTCTGGTGGCTAATTTCTTTACTCCCAATCATACGCCACTTTTTTCTTTTGTGCCGGAGAGGGGACCTGTCGATAGCGGGCAAGTTTTCCGCAGTACCGCCGCAGATCCGCTTTTTCATCAGCCCGTCATCCTGATCACCAATCATCAGACCAGCGGAGCGGCGGAAGCACTGGCGGCGTGCCTAAAATCCCAGGGCGCCCTGATGGTGGGACAAACGACTCATGGCAAGGCCGCCGATTTCGCGGAGCAAAAACTTTCGACCGGCCAGGTCTTGCAGTTTGCGGTGGCGCAGGTGCATCTGGCCGATGGAGCGAATCTTTGGAATCATCCGGTCAATCCCGACATCAGCCTGAGGATCAACGAACAAGTCGAAAAGACCGCCCTCGATTTGATCGGACGACAAGGCATTCTCGAGGTCATTCACGAAACGACCGAGCGCCGTCGCATGAGCGAAGCAGCCCTTGTTCAGGGTGATGATCCCGAGTGGGACGATTACCTGGTGGCCCACGAAAAAAAGCCGGAAACCCATCCCGCAACAATATCTCCCGTTCAGGATGTGGCCCTGATCAATGCCCTGGACAGCCTCAAGGCCATCCGCGTTTCCCAAAGAAACACTACTTCCGTTTCCGGTGGAGAGGTTGCACCGGAATCTTCCTTGTCGGTTCAATAGTGAACTTGGCTAATTTTGAGATAAGTTCTAGTCTATCCCCCTGACCTGAATGAGAAACGTCCTTTTTGTCTGTACCGGCAACATCTGTCGCAGCCCGATGGCACAGGGACTCTTTGCCGATTTGATTCGGGGACGCCGGGATATTGAAGTCACTTCAGCCGGGATTGGCGCAATCGGCGGTCAACCGCCCAGCCCTTACGCCATCGAAGTCATGTCCGAACTTGGCATGGACATCCGCAACATCCGGAGCAAGCCTCTCATGGCGGAACTGGTGCGCAAGGCGGATTTTATTTTCGTCATGACCTACGGTCATCTCGATTCGATGCTGCTTCTTTTTCCTTCGGCAGCGGAAAAGACTTTTCTCCTGCGCGAATTTGAAACGGATCTCCCGGTCATCGAGCGGGAAGTCTCCGATCCCATCGGTCAGTCGAGGGAAACCTACCGCGATTGCCGTAATCAAATCCGTGCCGCCTTGCCGCGCCTGCTTGATCTGGTCTTGCGCTCCACGCACGATGAAACGCAGGTCACGGCCCGAAAGAAAATCGCATTGGCGGCCGATAACGATGGCACAGAATTAAAGGAGCATGTCCGCTCCTGGCTCGATCAGAATGGTTATCCTTTTGAGGACTTGGGCGGTTGTACCACGGAAGAAATTGCGATGCGCGTTGCCACCGCCGTGGCGCAGGGGCAGGCCGATAGCGGCATCGTCATTGATCGTACGGGCCTTGGCCTGAGTATGGCGGCCAATAGGGTTCCCGGTATCCGGGCTGCCCTGGTTCATAATGTGGAAATGGCGCGCTTGAGCCGCGAACAACATGATGCCAATCTTTTATGCCTCGCCTCGCTGGAAATTCGCGGAAAACGTCTCAAGGAAATCCTCGACGCGTGGATGAATACCGCCTATGCCGGCGAAAATCTTGATCACCGAATAGAACCTCCCATGGACCCTAAACCATCCTCTCGTACTCCCACGCCTCCCGTCACTCTGCCCAAACCAAGCCTGGCCGAAGCCGACCCGGAAATATATGCGGCCATTCAAAACGAAGCTGTCCGCCAACACGACAATATCGAGCTGATCGCTTCGGAGAATTTCACCAGCCGCGCTGTCATGGAAACGCAGGGCTCGTGCCTAACCAATAAGTACGCCGAGGGCTATCCGGGCAAACGTTGGTACGGCGGTTGTGAAAACGTTGATATCGTGGAGCAACTGGCCATTGAACGGGCCAAGAAACTTTTCAGCGCCGATCACGCCAACGTACAGCCCCATTCCGGCTCACAAGCCAATGCGGCGGTCTACTTTGCCATGCTGCAGCCCGGCGATTTGATCCTGACCATGGATCTCTCCCACGGCGGCCACCTCACGCACGGTCACAAGATGAACTTTTCTGGACGCTTCTATCGCGTTGTTCATTACGGCGTGAGCAAGCAGACGGAGACGATCGATTATGACGCGCTGGAAGCCCAGGCCAAGGAAGTCCGCCCCAAGATGATCACGGCGGGAGCCTCGGCTTATTCGCGCATCATCGATTTTCCACGTTTGCGTAAAATCGCGGATGCGTGTGGCGCCCTGCTCTTCATCGACATGGCCCACATCGCAGGTCTGGTCGCGGCGGGAGTCCATCCTTCGCCAATTCCCTATGCCGATTTCGTTACGACGACGACGCATAAGACCCTGCGAGGTCCTCGCGGCGGACTGATTCTTTGTCAGGAAAAATACATCAAGGAAATCGATGCCCAGGTGTTTCCCGGCATCCAGGGCGGCCCGCTCATGCATGTCATCGCGGGCAAAGCGGTCGCGCTGGGCGAGGCGCTCAAGCCTGAATTCAAGGCTTATCAGCAGCAGGTCGTCCGCAATGCCAAGGCGCTCTGCGAAGGCATGAAGAAAAATGGCTTCCGCATCGTTTCCGGCACGACCGAGAACCACTTGATGCTCGTTGATCTTCAGCTCAAAAATATCACCGGCAAGGAAGTCTCCGAACTGCTCGATCATGCTGGCATTACGGTGAACAAGAATGCGATTCCGTTCGATACCCAGAGCCCTTTCAAGGCGGGAGGTATTCGCCTGGGCACCCCCGCTGTCACCACGCGCGGAATGAAAGAAGACGAGATGTTCGACATCGCCAATCTGATCGAGGAAGCCGTTGAGCACCGCGCCAATCCGGACAAGATCAAGGCGATCCGCGATCACGTCCGCGAAATCACGGCGCGCTTTCCATTACCGTTTTAAAGATAGTCTCTCCGACTGTCGATGAAGGCTGAGGTGTGTTTAGAAACGAGGTAGTGGTACAGTTTGAGATCTCTGCGAAAACCTTCTCCAAACCATCCGTCATCCCGAGCTTGTCGAGCTAGGTGAAAAGATTCAAACGATAGTTGCTTACGTGGGCAACGGCTTTCTGCATAGCGAATCGCATAACAAATGCGTTGGATTGACATTCCGCCATATAGTGTATGGCGACAGAAATCTCAAATGGTAGGAAGACGGTCAAACTTTATCGCTCGGTCAATCGCGGTAAAGCAATGTACCAACTTGCATATTATGCGGGAGGTAGGCGGGTTCAGAAAAACTTTACCGATAAGTCAGAGGCAAAACGGGTAGCGAAGCACATCCTCGGAGAGTTGACGAATAATGCGGAAGCGGTCGAAGCGATGACTACGCCCGAGCTGGAAAGTCTTGTGGCGGCGCGGAAGGTTCTCGCGCCAAGTTACGCGCTCCATGTGGCCGTCGAGGAACACGCTCAGGCCATAACCAAACTCGGCAAGGCGACTTTGCGGGAAGCGGTGGAGTTCTTCCTGCGGCATCACCGGGCTGATACGCCTCGGTTGCCTCTGAGCGAAATATCGGAGCAATTCGTCCAGTCGCGGGAACAAGCGGGCCTTTCAACCGAGTACATCTCCCATTGCCGCGAATACACGCGGAAACTGGTGGATGCCTTCCCCGGCCTCTGCCTGAGCGACCTGACTACCCCCGCGCTGGATAAGTGGCTTGGTGGTCTGAAACTTGGTGCGGTAAGCAAGAATGACATTCGGCGGGTGTTGGGAACCTGCGGAAATTGGGCCGAAAAGCAGGGTCACTTGCTCAAGGGTGCCAGTCCATTTCCCGGCATGGTGCGGTACAAAGAAACGAAATCGGCGGTTCCGATTTTCACGCCGGAACAAATCGTCAGCTTACTCAAGAAGGCTGACGCCACCTTGAGGCCTTACCTGGCTATCGGCGCGTTTGCAGGACTGCGTACCGCCGAATTGCAACGGTTGGACTGGAGCGAGATTGATCTGGATCGCGGTTTCATCACCGTGGCGGCAAGCAAGGCCAAGACTCGGCGGCGGCGGTTGGTGCCGATTTCGAACAACCTGAAATTATGGCTCAAGCCTCTTCGGAAAGCCTCGGGGCCGGTTTGCCTCCATGCCTGCCCGCAACATGCGGCAGCGAACCTATGCGAAGGATTTGCGTGGGCCAAAAACGGTCTGCGCCATTCGTATATCTCGTATCGGTTGGCCATTCTGCACGATACGGCGCGGGTGGCTTTGGAGGCGGGTAATTCCCCACAGGTGATCTTTTCCAGTTACCGGGAACTGGTGACACCGGAGGCGGCAAAAGCCTGGTTTTCGATTAAGCCCGCAAAGGCTTCACGTCGGCCTTCAACCTCGAAAGAAACCAAATAACAGAAAGGACATTGATTTTATGACTTCACCTCAACCTGCCCATGACCTGGGCCAGATGATTCTTACCCTGCGCGGCCAGCGCGTCATTCTGGATTCCGATCTTGCGGCACTCTATGGCGTGCCGACGAGAGCGCTCAATCAAGCTGTCAAGCGCAACCAAGAGCGTTTTCCCGAGTCGTTCCAGTTTGACGTAAGCGCTGAGGAGATGGAGGCCATCCGATCACAAAGTGTGACCGCATCCCCCAAGCGCAATGTACGGTTCCTGCCTCGTGCTTTTACCGAGCATGGCGCATTGATGGCTGCCAATGTTCTCAACAGTCCACAAGCCATTAAGATGAGTGTCGCCCTAATCGAGACGTTTATCCGGCTGCGACAGGCGCTTGCGACTACCCAGGTGTTGGCCCGCCGTTTGGCTGAAATCGAGCGCACCGTGGTTCAACATGACAGTGCGCTCAAGGAGCTTTTCCGTGCCATCAAACCGCTCCTGCTTCCGCCCCCTGATCCGCCGCGCAAGAAGATTGGATTTTGAGAATAGCCTCCCTACCGGTCATTCGGCTTCCGCAATGATCTCGGAAAGATTTTTTCCGAGGGCGAGCGCTATCCGATTGGCCACATCGAGGCCGGGCGTCCGCAGCCCTCTTTCGAGCAAGCCGATGTAGGTGGGATGAACCTCAGCTTTTTCAGCCAAGGCTTCCTGGGAAAGCTTCAGCGCCAGCCGATGTTTTCTGATGAGTTTCCCGAAAGTTAATGAAAGTCCGCGTCTTGGCATTCCGCCAAGCATCCCAACCTAAACCGCAGGACATCCACAGACAATAGTCTGTACAGACTATTGTCTGTCTTGTTAAATCATGCCGTTCGGAAAATCCATTAACTCACCGCTTGCCATGCCTTCACAAAATGATCCCTTTTTCCGTCTCTTATGCGTGGACGATAACCCCGCCCTGCTGCAAGCCTTGAAACTCGGGTTTGGGGCGTATGGGTTTGAAGTGGTAACGGCTTTGCATGGATTTGATGCGCTCATGCGGTTTCAGGCTCATAACGGAAACTTCGCGGCAATCCTGACGGACACAAACATGCCTAACATGAACGGTGTTGTACTGGTCAAATACCTGCGTGTTCTCGGGTATCGCGGGCCAATTCTTGTCATGTCGGGCGGCTTGACCGTCTCGGACGGTCGCGCCTATCAGGACTACGCGGTGAGTGGGTTTCTCTCGAAGCCATTCGAGATAAGCATGGTGGCCACCATGCTTATGCAGGCCGATTAAGCTGTCGTGCATCCAACCTCACGAGGTTGGGGCAGAACGGAAACATTCACGCAACCCCACACACAGACACCGCCAATACAGGCGGCTCCCAACGGGAGCCGCTTCTCTCTTCCGCGTTTTGAACCCGGCCCCCCGCCTTCCTTGGGCCGGGATCAAGACGCGGCACCACAAACTCCCCGTAGCAAAAGGCAGCCGACATGCCACGCTTCTGGCTCGGCAGAAGCGTGGCGGGGCGGGTGCTCAATCCAAAGCATTGACCTTTTAGCGACATCCCGTAGATAAGTTGGAATTCATGGAATTTGAGGCAGAGATTCAATTAATTGACAGTTTTTACGTGATTTTACGTAAAAACTTGCCACATTCCTGACCATGGATATGTCCTTAGACCAAGTCTCAGAGGTAGTTTTTGATGATTTGTTCGCCCCTCCCGACGTGGAAACAGCGTTTCTAAAGTTTGGTGCCAACTGTGGCCCTGCCGCGTTCGCGGCTCTTCGCCATGAGGCTGTTTGTAAGGCCATGCAGTGGTTTCCACATTATCCCGAGAAGCCATGGACGAATCGTACACAAATGAAAGCGGCATTGGATCGAGCGGGCGAAATTTGGGAGCCAATCGGTGATCGAATACCCAGACACGGACTATGCTTGATTGAACTTTGTGGCCCATGGACGACGCAAAGCTATCGTCTTGCGCGTCTTCGGCATACGCACTGGGTAGCGGTTTGTAATGGCTATGTCTACGATATCAACTGGAATGGATGGCTCCCCCTGAAAAACTGGGAAGAAATCGTTGCGGAAGAGCTGATCCGGTCCCATCAGCAATGTTACGGATGGGCAGTTATGACAGGATTCGAGGTAAAGAGTTTCATTGCCGATGACTCACCTAACGCGCTGGATTTGGATCGTCAAACTTTTGCAAAATCAAGCTGCGAAGAGGAGTCCCTCATGGTCGTGGGCGCCTAACTGGTAAAGTCTCTCGTAGGTTCGGAGATTAGAGGCCATTTCAGCATCAAGATACTGCCCAGGTGGGGTCAGTTTCCTTCGCCAGATTCCTTTTCCAGATGCGGCAATAATGAGTGACCGTCGTTTAAGCGTTTTTATAAATGGCATTGAATCAATGATCGTAAAAGAGTCCTTAAAATGAAGTTTGAAGGCTTGAACGCGTCCCATGCCTGCCAGCACCACAGGGTGGAGCTGACGACCAAGCTTCTGTTGAAGGGTGTATAATCCGTGGTAGTAGGCATCTCCTATCGTTGTTTGCCCTGTGCCTGTTTGAAACTCGAGACAAACATGGGAGATTCCGGGCTGTTGTTTGAGAACCTGAAACCAGCGTTCCCAATCGCGCGAGTTACTCGCATTTAAATGCAGAATGGTGGCGATGCCCACCTCACTCATACGCTCTGCGATCCTTAAAATTCGTGCAAAATTATAGAGGGCATTTGTCCGAGGAACATCCGACATAAATGAAAAATTAGGCGCTGTCATTGCCATGACGTCGAGTTCAGCAATTTTTAAAAGTACTTTCCCAATTTGATGTTCAGCCCAAAAATCTTCCACATGACGGTCGGGGGCAACCGAAGTGATAATAATCTTCGCGTCTTTCTGCAAAAGCAGGGAATGTCGGAGATTTTCGGGCGAAGAAAATTTAACTCGATACTTGCCATGGCGATCTCTTGAAACAATCGCCGACAAGGGAACAGCCACTACGGGACAGTTTAAGGGTAAAATTCGGCTTCCACGATGAGAAACCTGGGGAACATATGAGGGTAAAACGGAATTGGGGGTTACTAACGGTTGAGAGAGAGTCGGTTCCCACCCGCCCACTTCGGAAATCATTTCGGTGAAATCCAACATTCTGAAGGGACATGCCATATCACATCCCTCTCGTTCACAATGAGAATTGCACCTGGTAAAGCAACCATTTTGGAAAGCTTGACCCGTTAATCCCCCACAATCCTTCAAATAGACGCAATCGGCGCAGGAGACGGCCTTATGAGTCGGAAGAGGATAATAATGGGGCATAAAATTATCGTTTAAAGGCAGTTTTTGGTTTGACCGTAAATGTGCCATCAAACTCGGGAAGAGAGACGACCACGACTGTCAAAAACTCTCCCTTGTGTTGATTCTTCCTCATCGCCGCAAGCAGATCTGCGACTTCCTCGGGGAGTACGTGGCCAATCTTTCGGTTTACGGAAAGCACGTGCATGACGTTTCCCTGTATGTGGCGAAGGATAAGAGGTTTTGATATTTCCAGAGCAAAAGAGCGATCATCCAACTGGCAGCGGTATCGAGCCGTTATCTCGTCCACGCCGAGACGGGTTCTCAAATCATGTAAATCAAGCTCCTTATAACGTGCTTTATCACGTTTCTGAACGAAGCGTTCCCCTTTGGCGCGAATGAAGTCGAGTCCCATTATACGATCCTTTCTGCAAGTGGTGAGTAAATCCAAAATTTGCCGGATCGGGTGCGTGAAGCCAGGCGCAGATCGTAAATGTCTGCCAATCGGTTATTCCAGCCGTTGAGAGTAATGGGTTCACGAGCCTTATCAGCTAAATCGGCTGCGGTAGCATCCCCAGTGCCGTACAGAAGAACTAGGGTACGCTTTAAAAGAGGATCGATTTCTCCCAAGAGGTGAGCCTTATTTTGAGGATGACCAGATTTACCTGTTAAAAATAATATCGGCAGATGCTTCCCCAGAAAAAACTCGTTTATTTCTTCGGAGGTTTCGGCGTTGCATCCTATCACGGCCACAAAAATTGATAAAGGACGTGCACCAACAGGCAAATCGGCGTCAGTAACTCGCTGCCGCGCGAATAACATCCCACAGAGCAATCCTAAATAAACTGTCCCCTTGAGATAGCTCGCTGTAACAACGTTTACCTTGCCGAAGTCAAAAACGAGCAACGACGACTGCATAACGTCAGGAGATAGAAGTGAAATTGCTTGTTGAAAGTCTTCGGCGGCGGCTGTGGCCCCTTGGCAAAACTTGCGTGCAATTTTGAATACGACTGGATTAATCACGTGATTACAATCACTCAATCTGGTGAGTGAGTCAAGTGGATATTTTTAAAGGAAACTCAACTGGGCGCCCATGCGTACCGCATACCATCCCTACTTGGAAACCCCTTAAGTGAGGAGATCGCATGATGTGTGCCTCTGATGAATTATCAGTTTCTCCCATAACCAAAACCATGTCATCTGACCTAAACCGTAGCGAAGAGTCACGATTGACGAGATTTTTAAGCAGAACTTTAAAGCCCCCTCCTTCATTGTGCCCTCTACGGCTGGTAGCACCTTGGAGAACCGCAGCTTTAAGTGCCTCTCCCGCTGTTGATAGGTGTTGCCATTTAGCAGCGGTTTGAAGGCTAGCGAGAATACCTATGCCAAGATCGCTAACCGCAAAGCTGGTGAAGTCGGTTGTGACCGCATAACCAACCAGACTGGAAAAGATATCTCCCTTCAATTCGCTGTGCTCCACAACGTTATCGCACATTTCTCCTAGGACTCCAGCAAGAGCATGGGCAAATTGGGAAGAATGTCCGGCAGAGATAGAGGCTCTTACAAACCGTTCTTGAAACAATTGAAAATCAGGTCCGGTTATATCTGATTTCTTGCGGATCGAGGAAAATTCATAGTTATAAGTTCCATGAATTCCCGCGTTAAGCGGGAAGGAACCGTGGTTTTGCCACAATGTTCTTGCTGATTGGAGAGGCAAAGTTGCTGCTCCAAAAGAGGGTAGATTAAACAGTGCTGCTTGGTTGCTACCGACGAATGCCACCTCAGTGGAAATTAGTTCTATGACGCCCGAAAGACTGGCGGTTTCAAAACGGAGTGATGAAAGTGTGTTTTTATCGTTGGCAAGGACCAAGCGGCGAATTCCATCCACAGCACTGGAAGTCAATGTCATAATTTCTGGTTACACCCACAGTTAGACAGCACTTTTTACCTCGGATTTTTCGAGAAGATCATCCGCGCCAATTTCAATAGATCTCGCAGTCAAGGCGTTCCAATCGTCGCCCGATATAAGACTCGGTTTCTTTTTCTTCAATCCTCTCAATACATAGTAAGGGTTGAGAACTAAGGCGTAACTTCTGGGCCCCGCTGATCCTGGGGCGAGCTTGATGAATCCAAGTTTATCTAAAATATCGATGCGTTGTGCCCATGTTTGAATTCCTCTTTGTCCCGCAAATCCCGAGGAGTAGGCCATCTCCTGTTGTTTGCTGGCAAGAAGCACAAAGGCCTCATCGTGCATACGGCACCATAGATCAAAATAAGTTGATGAAACAGGCTTGCCATTCGACATGGAATCCATGATTCGCATTATATGAGGCAAGGTGCGGGGGATGGTGGTGAATCCAACCTTTGCCTTCCGGTCCCATATTCCGTCTTCTGGAATGTCGGGCCACAACTGATTCCTGAGAGCCAGTTGTTTTGCAGCGATTTTTCCTTTTCTGAATTGATTACCTAGAATTGCCATTATGTTTCCTTTCAAAATTTGGGCGGAATGGGTTTTGGAGGCCCACTCCTAAGCGCTGACATCTTACGATGGAGTAGCTATTTCTGGGGGATGGAGACCCAGTAATTCACTATCTCAACGCTTGAGACAATGTAGTTTATAAGTTATTTATCAACAACGATTTATGCGCGAACACGTCCGCTTCCATTTTTATTTTAGAAGTCCATGACATCGACCAAGGTGATATAGATTTTGCAACTCATATATTGAGTTGTAGCATCTATGTTTATTGAAAATTCACAAGTTTTTTAAGCTTAAGTACTTAAAGCTTATGTAACTGTGCTCGTAGTCTTCAACGTTCTCACGTTTCTCGCGTACTCACTGTGCTCATGCAATTTTTAGATAAAATTCGAAGGGATAGAGGAATCAAGGAAGTCCTTGCATGTTAAATTCCGGCCCCCTTCCTTCCGGGGGCGGGTGGCACAACCTCCGCTTCCCAAGCAGCAGGTTGAGACGACTAATTTCTGCGGGAAGAAGAACTTTTCTCAACCAAAGCTTTCGGACTGATTGCTCGCTGAATTGACAATCAGCGAGTTTCCAAAGCAGCAATCCGTGCCTTCAACACTGAGGGGGAAGAGGCCGCCGCCAGTTAAAAGGCATGACCGGGCGATAGTTCGTCTCCTTACTCACTACTATCTGTGGTTCACCGAGCGGATGCGGACGGAGGCCATTATTTTCCACCACGATCTGAGACGGCGCTTCGGTCATGTTTACGAAGAGATGTCGCACTGGCTCAAAGACGCTGCCCATAGCCCACTGGTAAACGTCGTTTGTCTCCTGATAGTACTGGCCATGCTGGTCTGGTCCACTGAGTGCATCAATGAAAAGATTGGCTGCCGCATCTAGAAAACGCCCCAGCGCCCGAGCCCTGGCCTTCCTGCGATCGTCAGTTCTCGGCGGCGCAAGGAATCGGCTTTCAGCAAGATCATCAATCCAGGGATAATCTAAAAACGCGGCCGCCGCATAGCCGTTCTCAGTGACTCGCCGCATTACCAGATTTCGAAGGTCGGGACTGCGGCTACATCTATAGCCACACGAAAGCGCACACTTCGCCAAAATGGATTCTCGACTGTACCGTGCATGAAGGTTGCCGGAATTGCAGCCAAGTCTGTGTCGCCTGCGGATGAATCGCGATCACCGCAGTAACGCGAAAACCAAAACCACTCGATTGGCTGCTGAACGACCGCCGGTTTAATGACCTTGCCTACAATGTTTTCAACCCAGTTGAACTCTGGCTCTGTAGGAATAACAAATATCCTGATCTGACGGTAAGACGTAGGCATGGGAGCATTTGTCATCAAAACGGACACTTGGCAAACCATCTTGGAATCTTGTCCCTCGTCAAAAAAAAGTACCCGATCATTTCTTTGGCGATACGATAATTCTCGGGTAATGGGCTGACGATCAGATCTGTCCAGAGCGGTGTGGGGGTGTCGTGCCGATAGTGTCGGTCGTCTGATTTCAAATGAATGATTCGATCTCGGGTAGCGTTTAGTTGACGGAAATTTTCCCAAATGGTTGTCCCCTTAGGCGATTTGACAGCAAGTGCCTCCGGCAGGACATCGCCTAATTTGGTGGGAAGGTTGAGAAAACGCTCGATTTGCACCTTGTCATATTGCCTAGTGAACTGCTTCTCCTCCACCATATGTACGTACGCATCTGGAATCTCTTCGTTAACGAAGGCTTCCAAGGCAGTGTAAGCAAAAACAACGGACGCCATGACAGCTTGGAAAAAGCCGAATGCTTCAGTATCTGAGATGCTCAGGCCTCCTTTGCTATCTATCGGCATCACGCCCGTTTCGATTGCTGCTTTAATTTTCTCCATTGAGTGCTGATGTGATTCATACGATAGCTCGAGAAAGAGCGCGGTCGCATTAGGGATAGGGAAGCTCACGTCCCGATTTCCGTATTTACCTGATGCGGCTATGCTAAGAACAGTAGGCGCCTGTATCCACTTGCCGTCAGTAAATACATTCTGCGGCGGCGCAAAAGCGATCTTATTGATCCGCCAGTCGTGTTTTGCAAGCATCTCTGGCTCTTCCATAGCGCGTTGTCCAAACATATAGGGCAGACCCAAAGGGAAGCCAACGCCGAATCGAAGGCGACGACGATTTTTTTAACCGGGTGATGCGATCATGATCACGTAGTCGGAATCCCAGGCATGAAAACCCTGTCATTAGTTAGCATTCAAAACGTCTCGAATGGTCAGCTAAGTTATGTTCCATTGGTTGAGTCGTTTTGTCCAAAATTACGTTTTGGACGTCGAAAAGCTGAAAACATATCGCCTGATCGTGAAAACCTATGGAGTAAACTTGCGCCAATAGCCAACAAGATGCCTTCGATCCAAGGCGACATCTGTGCTTGCTCGCAAATGCCGGTGAAGATGGTTCCACACAAGAAACCAATCGTCATCCAGTTGGCACGTGCTTCCTTGGTCAACGACCTAATCAATGTCTGCGTGTCTTGGCCTTGTTTTTGATTTTCCTGGTGAATCATCTTGAGGGAGACAACTGCGTCAAGGGTTCTCTGATCGGATTCCTCATGGAGCTTCAGTTCAACTTGTAGTGACTGAAAGTCCCTCGCAATTTGCCGTGCCGAATCGGCGATGGGAAGCAGACGCCGATTGACCTGATCGGTTTCCTCCAAAGCCTGGTTGAGCTGTTGGACGACTTCATTCCAAGTGGCTTCGGCTCGTGCATTTTCCGCCTCTATCGCAGCAAGGGTGCGGGAAGTTTCTCCATGAATGCTTCCCGCGAAGCCAATAACGGCGTGGTTAAGATCGGCTTTCCACTGGATTTGATGATTGGCGATTTTGGTTCCCAATTCCTTATCTGTCTCGATCAACTTGTCCAAGATTCCTTGAAATTCCCTCGCGCCGGACCGGAGGTTATCCGGCAATCGGGCCATTTGCCGGGCGCAAGCCGTGAGCAGAACGGCTATGCCTACTGGATGACTTTGTGGGTCGCCTTCGGCGTACTCGTAGAACGCGCGAATGACGGCATCGCGTTCCCGACCGACAATGTTGTCAGTCAGGAAATCGAGCAATGCTGCCTTGTAACCGTCCGGTTTATTCACGGATGTTGAGCGGTGAAAACTCATCAACCGGCTTGGCGGCAAGCCGGTCGGCTAGCTGCATGACGCAGTTTTGAATGAGCGCGGTGTCCGGCACGAGAATCTCGGCAGCATCCTCGCATTGGACGTAGACGCGGTTGAGGAAGTGTTCGATCTCATGCCGGCACATGACATGAAGTGCCGGGATCTTGATTGCCTCGGCAAAAGTGAGATGCCGCTTTCGTTCCGCGCTGGCGGCGTCTATCTGTTGGAGCGTGGTTGCAGTGATGGCGGGTAATTGGATCGTCGGCACCTTTTTCTGCCGAAACAATTCGGCTAAGGATGATTCATCAAAGAGCCGGCTGCGAAACCGGGCCGGATTTTTAACCACGATGTAATCGACCCGATTACCGAGAGCGCGGTAGGTCTTGGCTAAGCTCGCCGCTGCGGTGGGATCATCCGCCGCAAACATGAGAATGGTCATGCGGGTTTCGCGCTCATCGAGTGCATCAAGGACGCGAAGGCTTCTCATCGCCCCGAGAAGGAAATCGGTGGCCTGGGCCGGAAAGTCAGCCACAGCCAGCGGCGTGTCGGGCAATTCCATGATGAGTTGCAGGAACTCGTCGGTTGATCGAGTAGCATCGACAAAAGCCGCTTCAGGGAACTTTTTGCTCAAGGTGCGGTGCTCGGCATCGCAATCGACCATAGCCACGGGTATTCCGGCGAACCGAGCCCAGGTGATGATGCCTTCTTGCATGGTCGATTTGCCAATGCGACCGCTGGATTGAAAACAGGTAACTAAACGATGATTAATTTTCAGGGGTGTCATTTTCTTTTAAGGTTGGGGTTTAAGAACGGTCCAGGAGGACCGCTTTCTACCCTTTATTGGTTTTGTCAATGGGTCAGAGGCAAACTCGCTCGCGGGCGGTGGCGATTCGGTCAACTCGGGCAATTCGGACGTTGCTTGTTCGACCTTGGGCTGATTACCGTTCTTTACCGAAGGTGGTGGTTCAGGCGCCATGCCGAATGCATAGCGGCATTTCAATCGTCGTTTCAGAAACGAGTAAACCGCCGGTCGCGTGGTGGTGATCCCCTTGGTGGCCAAAAGTTGAACGATGGTCTCCCAAGTTTGATGTTTCAGCCTCGCTTCGCGGATCAGGTCGAAATGAGGTTCCAGTTTGCTGTGATAAGGTTTGCCGGGCATACCCTTATGCGGCTGTCAACCGTTTCCAGTCTGTTCCAATCTTTTATAGATCAGATGGCGTCAACTTAGGGGCAGTGTAAAAGATTGGAATCAACTGGAAACAGATTCGCGTCGCGAATCCCTCCTAAGCGGAGCTTAGGGACATGTGTGACGGTTCTTTTTGGGTATTCTCTTTAGAGCCTGCATATCGTGTTCAAATCGCTCATTATTTAAGATTAAGACCATGCTCAACATTGAAAGAATATCTCAACAGTACCTCCTGTTTGCTGAGTTCAGGAGAGTTACCTCGATAAATCACCTTTTTGGATTTCGAGAAAAAATCCTCATGATGAGATGCACTGGATCCATCGCTTTAATGTGGAGCATTTTAATTTGGGAATTCATTGCCCTTGAACCCCTGCGAAATTTTACGCCTTGGCCTGACGCTTTTTTTACAAGAGTGGTGGCCAATACCTTTTACGGATTAATGCTTTCTATTCCTTTTATACCAATGCTCTTCGATTCGTACTTTCGACGAATCAAGGAAGCTTTTCGAGCACGAGGCATAATAGTTCACGGGTGGCACTGGCGGGGCATTGAGGTCGATGAGACACTCCTGCATGAGTTCAGAAAATGCCTGGTTAAACATGGATTGCTCAATGACGGTGCACTGGGGCGAATGATCGAAGCAACTCGCGATGAGTTACTTTCCCGAACTCGGCCTCAGACGAGTGCCTATGCGTTTTGCGCCATTATTTTTGCCCTGGTCATCAGCGTATGTCAGCCCCTTTGGGAAAAAGCGCTTGAACTCAGCATTCACAACGTACAGGACTTTGCCAACATTCTGGTCCTTACGTTGAGCATCTGCTTCATGGTTCTTGTGCTCTCTGGATCGTATCTCCTCACTTGGATCAGTCCTCGAACGGAATTGGAAACCTACCTGCAAACATTGCATACGCTCCATCTGTCGTTATCGACGCAACCACCAGAGCCGAAAGCTCAGGCCATTGCTCCCAAGTCGCAATCGGATTTAAGCGGAAGTGGACTATTGAATGTAATCTTACTTGGCCTGACTTTGATCTTCTTCTTGAAAAAAGATTATGAGAATCGCGAGTAATCTAAGCATCCATATGTAAGGAGATGTAGGAGTAGGTAAGTTGGATTTATTTCTGATAGAAAATGACTGGATGCTATAGAAAGATTTTCATTTGAGACTAAAATACCGTCATGGTTTCCAAGGCGGTCTGCACCTCGGCGCAAGGCGCGATGGATTATTTCGAGGATCACTTGAATGTGGCCGATTACTTTGTCGAAGGGGAAAAAGTGGATCGTGGCCAGTTCATCGGCAGGGTGGCGGAACGGCTTGGGCTTAACGACGCGCCAGTAACGCGGGAACGGTTTGCGGCCTTCGTGAATTGCGACACGGAAGCATTGGGGGCCGATTCGGGCAGGCAACGCGCCTCCGAAATCAAGTATATCGAATTTACCTATTCGCCGCCCAAAGCCGTGAGCGTGGTCGCGGCGGTCGATGATCGGGTGAAGGTGGAGCTTTATGCCGCCGTGAAGGAAGAACTGCGCTGGTTTGAAACTCAGGTCGCGGTGCGGGACAGGCGCGGCAACCTGGCTAACGAGGAAGTGACCAAGCCAACCGGGTCGATGATCGCAGCCCTGTTCCAGCATGAGACGAGCCGCACGAACGATCCCGATTTTCATATCCATGCGCTCATCGGCAACGTCACATGGGATGAGGAGCGAAAGGGTTACTTCGCCGTTCATTACGGGCAAATGCTCGAATTGCGAAAGACACTCGACGCCCGCATTCACAACAATCTCGCGGCTCGGATGGGCGAGCTTGGTTATCAGGTTGAAACCGCTCCCTCCGGCTTTGGATTAAAAGAAGTCCCGGGCTTGGCGAGTGAGGTGTTCAGCGAACGGGGCAATCAGGTCAAAACAGTCAAGGCGTTGCTCAAGCGGGGTTATACCGCGCCACAAATCACAAAAGCCCTCAAGGGATTGCCGGAAGATGAAAAGCGGAAACTGTTGGCGAAGCCTGATGCCTTGCAAATCCAGTTGGGCCGACCGGAAGGCAGGCCGCGCCTTGTGACCGATTTTGTCATGGATCAAACGGCGGTCACGCTGACGCGCCCGAAAAAAGTCCGTATCAGTAGCAAAACACTCCGCGAGGATGTGGCGAAGCGATTGGACAAAGCGGGCCTGACGGTTGGGTGTCCTTCCGACTCGCTTGTAAAGGCGAATCTCGATTTGCGGGAAGCCATCAAGCAGGGAACGCAACTCGCGTTTGAAAAAGAGAGTGTGGTTCGCCTCGATCATCTCTTGGGTGAAATCGTCCGGCTCGCGCCGGGGGCCGTCGCCAATGAAGAATTAGCCGCTCAACTGCGCGATGATCGCCAATTCTTGATCCGGCGCAAAGACGGCCATGAAGCCGTTACCACGCGGGAAATCCTCGGGGAAGAAAAGACGCTGCTTACCTCCGTCATCAACGGAATGGGCCAGCATGAACCGTTGCAAAAGGATTTCGTCCCTCCCACCGCGCTGATCGCCACGCCGCAACGGATTGGCGAGTTGGTGGCAGAGGCTCGCGCCCGTGGCGAGGAATTGACCCCGGCTCAGGCAAAGAAATGGCTGACGCAATTCGGGGCCATCCATCGGTATGTCTGCACCTCACAGGATCAGTTTTTGAACATCCGTGGCGGGGCTGGTACGGGAAAGACGTTCTGCCTCGAACAACTGGTCAGCCAGAGCCAGCTTGCCGGACGCCCGGTTTTTATTTGTGCGCCTTATGGCGAACAGGCCCGTGTCGGCTTGCGGAATGAAGCCGTTCGTCTCGAAGCCTCGAGACAAACGGAAATCGCTCGCGTTTTCGCCCAAGCCAACACCGTCGATGCGTTGCTCATTTGGGCGCAAAATGATCCCGTCTCCTTTCGCGGAGCCGATATTTTTGTCGATGAAGCCGGGTTGCTCGACACATCCAAGGCGCTCGCCCTGGTACGGCTCGCGGAACGGGCAGACGCACGGCTGGTTTTCCAAGGCGATACCGAGCAAATGGCGGCGGTAGGCCGGGGCCAGCCGATTAAGCTTCTGCAAGATGAACTTCGTTTGGGGATGCACGTTCCCCGCGCCTCCATCTCCCGGCGACAGTTGAAATCAGCCGACAAGCAGCTTGCTGCCGATTTGTCGTCAGGCAACGACGCCAAGTTTATCGGGGCCGTCCGGCAGATGCTTGACCGGGATTTGATCCGCGAGACATCTCCCGATGAAGCAGTGGAGAAAGTGGCCAAGGAAATCATTGAGGCCCGTGCCATCAACAAAGAGGTCGTGGCTGTCTCCTCCGTCCATCGCATCAGTGATGCCTTGGCTGATCGCGTTCATGATCTCCATGTCGAAAAGATGGGTTGGGAAGGTCAAATACACCTTGATGTCCATGTGAAGCGAGATTTGCAGCCTGCCGAATTGCGCTCATCACAATTTTACCGTGTGGGTGATGTGGTCGAGTACAAGCAGGACGACGCCGTTGTCCGTGCGCCGGTCACGTCCGTTCTGCCGGACGCTCTTGTTTTGGAGAACCGGCAGAAACCACTTCCGTTGAGACAGGTACGGGCCGTCTTTGACCGTACTCGCGTCGAGCGCGGTCTCGGTGAAAAATTCCTCCTGCAAGAAAAGATCAAGCAGGGCAATCGCACCTTTGAAAAGGGGTCGCGCCAAACCCTTTTGCGGATTGAAGGCGACACGGTTGTTTTTCAAAGCGGGCTGCGACTCAAGGCCAACGATGGTCGTGTCCGGCAGGGTGATTGCCTGACCGATTACAAATCCCAAGGGCTGAAAGGGATTCAGGTGCGCGGCATCGAAGACAACGGCTCGGCCATCGCAATGGGGAATAAGGAAGCATTCCATGTGAAAGGGACTCGTCATGTCGAAAATCTGATTTTGCACGTCGAGAACCGGAGTCTCTACGTCGAAGCCATTCAACGGACGAACGTAAAATTTTCGGCACTCCAACTGGAACGGTTGCCCGATTTGCCCCGCGAAGTTGTTTCCCCGCCCGCCGTGGACAAGGGAAGGCTGCTCCTCAAGGTTCATGCCTGGGGTAGGGAATTTTTGACCCGGTGGCAGGGTCACAAGCTGGTGGAACGGGTTCGCCACCAGCTCGCTCGGTTCGAGTTATTCCATGCTCGCCCGACGGAAGCCATGGCTGAAAAGATCGCTCCTGCCGCCAAGGAAACGGTGAGCCAAAAGTTGACGCCCGCGCCCGAAACCGTGAAGCAGACACCGGTCGAGCAGTTGACATTGGTCCCAAAGGTGGTGAAGCCCAAACAAAAATCTCGTCCATCGGTGAGGCATGGTTTGCCCGAAGGGTATCGCCCTACATCGCCTTCACGTCGGCAGGGACCAAGGATGGGCTTTTAACAACGATTCTTAATTTTACCCCTATTCCCCATGTTACCCAAAAATGAAATTCCCCAAGCTTACGACGGCAGCTCTTATTCCCAGCCGAGCCAAGGCGTCACCTTTTGCCCTCCTTCCCGCCACGTTTTCATCCCTCATACGTGGTTGCTACGCGCGGAATTGAACCAGAAAGGCACAGAACTTACGATTCACTATAGTCATGTGATCGTGAATATCTCTGGCACCTATCTAGGGCCGGTGCACGAGGCGCTGACCGAATTTAAACTACGTGCTGTGCGGGAGTCGTCTTCGCCCTCCGTGGTAGAAACCGCGTCTACCACTGTGAACCGGATTGAGATTTCCGAAAAGGTCGATTAGCCGGACGCCTCGTAACGCAGTCCGGTCGTCTTGATTTTTATCCCGCTTTTTTCGTGGGGATGAACAGCTAAGGCATTAGAGGAACCACGCGGTAGTGCCTCCGCTACCAAAAATACCCTTAATAACTGGCTCTTGGCTTTGGTGATGGCATCTAATGAGAACGGCACCGATTGACGATTTGAAAAGCAATCGTCATGAGAAAAGTGCCCTCAAAATGAACCATCTAAAAATCACCTTAAAAAAAGTTAGTGCCCGATAGGTGCGCCCTTAGGGTGCTCATAACCAGTCATAGGCACCTCATGCCACCTAACGGTCTATCGACTTTTACCCATATAATTCAGTTATGAAATTCACTACCAAAACAATCCTCTTACCTGGGTACTTGCGTAAACAGGGGCAAACACGCCCAGAAGTGAACCACTACTCAGTAAGTATCATTCCAACCTTTCATCCAATATTTTATTTATGAATCTTCCAGCAATTACCGGCACTTCCAGCGAAGTGAAAAACCATGAACCTGATTTGGAATTATGGACGACACCCGAGGTCGCCAAGTATCTCCATGTCAGCCTCAAGACAGTTTTTAACCTGCGTAAGAAAGGTCTTCCCTTCGTACAGCTCGGCGGGGCCGTCCGTTTCGTTCCACAGGAAATCAAAGACTACCTCGTGAACAGTCGCGGCATGTCGTCACACCGATTGCGGCAAATAGTGCGGAAAGGAGGTATGTCATGATTAAGCCTTACCAACTTCCGCCCGATGCCTGCATTGACGATCCTGCGGAGAAAATCGATCTCGACCACGCCGATGCCGCTGAAAGCTTAAGAAAACTGGCCTATGCGATGACCAGCGAGAGCCTCAACCGTATTTGCGTCTGGATCACCCAAGGACGCAATGGAGTCAAACAACGCGCCTTGCGCTTGGATGTTGTTCTGCTGTGCATTTTTCCAAAATTTCTGCGCGAGGATTATCCCTCTGCCGCGTGGGTTGCTCGCCAGCACGGGGTTTCCCGTCAACGCTTCTCCCTTCTGCAACAGGAATTTGCCCGTGAGGTCGGCCAGCATCTCCAATTTCGCGGACAGCAGTTTCTCAATCAGGCGATGTCCATCTAAAAAGCGACGGGGCCGGGGGCGGCAGGGAAAACGGGGGCCGCAGCCCGGCCCGGTCGCGGCGCGTAGCCCCGCCTACGCTCCTACGAAGCTGAAGTAGCAGCGGCTACGAGGTTGCTCGAATAGTGCTCCGGTGCGTGAGTTTCATAACTTCGAGCACAAGCACGGGAATAAGTGACAGCGGAAGCAGCACTATAAGGTCACCCCAGGGGACGTTCGACGCCTTTAGAAACGCCTCCATCACCGTATTATGCTGGCTGAGGATTTGAAGACCAATAGAAATTCCGACGACCCACAGGAGTTGGAGATTCGTGAGAAACGGAATTTTCAAAATCGGCTTTGTCTCGCTGCGTGCGCCAAATGATCGGAATAGCTCCGCAAACACGAGGACCGTAAAAGCATGTGTCCGTGCCAGGTCTAATGACTCGTGATGCAAGCCATCTAGAAAAACATAGAGCGACACGGTTGCTGTAAGCGCACCGGTGATCAGCATTTTCCAGTAAAAACCGTGAGCGGTAAGTTTTTCACTTGCACGGCGCGGACTGCGGCGCATTACGTCTGGATCAATCGGATCAGTTGCGAGGCAGATCGCAGGCAGGCCATCGGTTACGAGGTTGATCCACAGAAGATGGATCGGAAGCAGCGGAGCTGGAAGGCCGAACACGGCGCACACGGTCATCAGGAGTAACTCGCCGCTATTGCCTGCCAGTAAATATTGTAGCGTCTTGCGAATGTTATCGTAAATACCGCGACCTTGTTCTACCGCAGCCACGATGGAGGCAAAGTTGTCGTCGGCGATGATGATGTCCGCTGCTTGTTTCGTGACTTCGGTACCGGTGCGCCCCATTGCAATGCCAATATCAGCGGCTTTGATTGCCGGAGCGTCATTCACTCCATCACCTGTCATCGCAACTACCGCATCGCACGCCTTCCATGCCCGCACAATTCTCAGCTTGTGTTCCGGGCTTACACGAGCGAATACAGCCGTACCATCAATTCGATTGCGAAGGGCATCTTCAGAAAGCGCATCGATTTCAACGCCCGTAAGGACTTCGCTTTTCTCCTTGGCGATTTTCAATTCGCGTGCGATGGCAAGCGCAGTCTCAGGATGATCGCCTGTGATCATCACGACTCGAATCCCGGCATCGCGACATTTCGCAATGGCTTGTTTCGCTTCAAGCCGTGCTGGATCTTGCATTCCAGCGAGTCCGACGAAGACGAGATCGTGTTCGATTTCTGCTATCTCATTCTGAAGGGCGATTTCCGGCGAGAGATTGCGAAAAGCCGAGCCGAGCACGCGCAATCCGCTTCTCCCCATTTCCCCATTTCGCGCGAGAATTAATCGTCGATCTCCATCGGTCATCAAACGCACTCCCTCGCGATCACGGATGTGTGAACAATGTTCGAGCAATTGATCGGGTGCACCGTTCACGAAGGCGCGGACCATGTTATCGCCTGTTTGACGAATGATCGTACTGCGTTTGCGGTCGGAGTCGAAAGGCAGTTCGCGTACTATCGGCTGTGATGTCGCGAGGTATTCTGCGTTGACGCCAGACTTCAACCCCGCAATGAACAATGCGCCTTCGGTTGGTTCGCCCGTCATCACCCAGTTATCGACATCACGACGCAGATGTACGCGCGTACCGAGAACGAGGATCGATGCCAAATCAAGCAACGGCGCAGCTTGTCTGGACGTGGGATCTTTTCCCTCAATTAGGACACGGCCACTTGGATCATAGCCCTCGCCTGTAACGTCGAATAAAGCACCCGCGACGAACAGCGAGCGCACCGTCATTTCACCGACTGTAAGAGTGCCCGTTTTATCTGTGCAAATCACGTTGGTCGAACCGAGTGTCTCCACTGCCGGGAGCTTGCGCACGAGCGCGGCACGGCGCGACATGCGCAGTACGCCAAGTGCGAGTGCGACTGTTACTACCGCAGGTAATCCTTCTGGAATAGCCGCAACAGCGAGGCTGATAGAAGTGAGAAATAGCTCGAATAGGGGTGTTCCGCGCCAGAGGCCGAGTAAAAACAATAATATGATGATCGCAAGCGAAGCCCACACAAGTATGCGGGCAAACGCGGCGAGCTTTTGTTGCAGTGGCGTCGCTTCGTCGGTTGTTTGCTCGATAAGCGTGGCAATGTGGCCCAACTCTGTACGCATCGCAGTGGCAACGATCACCGCGCAGCCTGTTCCCGCCGAGACACTCGTCCCCATAAACACCATATTCGAGCGATCCGCGACGGCAATTTGATCAGTGCAAATCGTGCTGGCATTCTTCGCGACGCTGGTTGACTCACCGGTCAGCGCGGATTCGGAGCATTTCAGTGACGCTGCTTCGAGAAGACGCGCATCGGCAGGCACAAGATCGCCAGCATGTAACTCGATGATGTCGCCACGGACGATCTCCGCTGCAGGGATAGATATGACGTGACCGTCGCGATAGACGTTCCCACGCGGCGCTGTTATCTTTTTCAACGCAGCGATGGATCTTTCCGCGTTCCACTCTTGGTAAAAGCCAATTACTGCGTTGAGCACGACGATGGCCAGTATTGCCGCACAATCGATCCATTCTCCGAGCAATCCGGAAATAATTCCCGCAGCGATGAGGATTCCGATGGCGAGACTCTTGAACTGAGCGAAGAAAATAGTCGCTGGCCGGATAGGTTTTGCCTCGCCCAGTTCATTGCGACCATCCCGCTTAAGCCTCGCTTTTGCCTCGACTGCGGTCAGTCCGTTTCTGTCCGATTGGACATGTTTAAGCACATCGTTCACAGCAACCGCGTGCCATGCAGTTGCATCCGTGGTGCTCATAGCGTTAGCCATGATTAAATATATGCCCAATACCGGCTACGATAATGCCAGCGAAGAAAAATAGGTAGATTAGCGTGCCCAGACCAATGGCGTACCCTAATAAAATCAATACGCCGTCGGCCTCCATTATCGCAAGTGCCATGATAATAATGGCCCAACAGGGCAGTGAGTTTGTAAAAGGAAGTACGGGCGGAATGGGCAGAGCCAGAAGTAGTCCCATCAGGGCAAGGATCAAGGCGTTGCTGAAACGAATGGCTTGCCAGTCGAGCCAACGGGAAAAACGAGGGCGTGCGAGTCCCTCAAGCACCTGAATAAACTTCGCACTTGCCGCAATGAAGGAATGCAAGCGGCGGCGGGAAATCTCCCTCGCTCCAATAAATCTTGGCAAATGCGGCGGCAGACGAAATGCGAGTCGAATCGCAAGCAACGAGATGACCGGGCCAACCACATTGCTGAATCCAGGCAGCGGGATAGGGGTGATGAAGGGAAGGCAGAGCAAAATCATCACAAGATAAAGACCGCGCCCTCCAGTCTGGTTCAGTAGATCGTTCAATGTGACGCTTGTTTCCTCGCTATGCCCGAGAATTGCACGAAGGCTCGACGAGAGACGTTCCCGTTGTTGAGAGGCAGTCTTGGATGAATCCGTAGCGGGCGGGGTGTTAGAGATCATGGATCACCTTGGGAGGAAAGGCCGCCCGCAAGGCGTTCAGCACGGCTAGGACATCGATGACTTCCTGAATGATGGCACCACTTACGGGACTCAAATGACCGGCAGCGGCAAAAGCCATGCCTATCATGCTCAGCGCCATGCCGCCTACTGCACTCTGAAGGGCGATGACTCGCATCCGACGACTAATGTGCATGAACTCGTCCACCTTGATGAGGGAATTATCCATGACCACAACTCCAGCCGCTTCGGCAGTCACATCGCTGTTTTGTCCGATGGCCATACCGACGGTAGCGGCCATCATGGCCGGGGCGTCATTGATGCCGTCTCCCACATAAAGCGTTTTGGCAGATGCTGTTTCTTTGCGGACGATAGCCAATTTTTCTTCAGGATTCTTTTGAGCATGGATTTCGGTGATACCTACTTGTCCCGCAAGATAACGAGCCTCCGACTCGCGATCTCCTGTTACTATCATTACCCTTTGAAATTGATGCTTGGGTCTCAAATGCTTCACAAAGGAACGGCTTTCAGCCCGTGGGGCATCACGAAAACGCAGGGTTGCTGCATAGCGTTGGTCGATTGCCACCACACATTCAAGACCTCCGCCAACTGGTGGAATCTGATCTGCTCCAGCCAATTTTTGAGCTGTAAGCTTGCCGCGACTGGTGATTTGCACTTGGCGGCCCGAGATCGTGCCCCGTAATCCCTGGCCGGGGGGCTCATTCACTTCCGTGACTTCCTGGAGTTGGAGGGCATTTTCCTTCGCCGCCTCGAGAATCGCTCGGGCCAGCGGATGCTTGGAGTAACGTTCCACACTCGCCACAAGAGTCAATATTTCCGACTGTGTAAATCCAGGAGAGATGATTTGCTCCGTTAACTTCGGTTCGCCATAGGTGAGAGTTCCGGTCTTGTCGAAAATGGCGGTCCGACACCCGGCGATTTGTTCGAGCACAACAGGACTTTTGATGATAATTGCCCGGCGAGCACAAAGCGAAATCGAGCCAATGATTGCGATGGGGATCGCAAGAATCAAAGGGCAAGGTGTGGCGATGACCAACACCGCCAGGAAACGAATGGGATCACCGCTAATCACCCAGGCTAAAACAGCCACGGTCAGAGCAAGGGGAGTATACAGAGCCCCTAGTTGATCACCCAGCCGCCGCAACCTCGGTCGTTGGGCTTCGGATTCACGCATAACTTCCATGATCTTCGCATAGCGTGAATCGGCGGCGAGTTGGGTTGCGCGAATGGTTAGTGCAAACTCGCCATTGACTGCGCCCGAGATAACTGTCGAACCCAAGGTCTTGGTGATTTTGAACGGTTCGCCTGTAAGGTAGGACTCATCCATGACGCCATGACCTTCGATCACCACTCCATCCGCCGGGCAAATCTCATGCGGATAAATCACGAGATTATCTCCAACGGCAATTTCCGCTAACGATACATCCAGCATTTCCGAATCCTTCTTTCGGTGGGCAACTGAGGGCATTCGCTTGGCCAGTGCGGCAAGCACGGAAGAGGCATTACGTAACGCGTAGCTCTCCAAGGCTTCACCTCCGGAGAGCATTAAAACGATAATTGAACCAGCCAGATATTCGCCCAACAGGACAGAAGTGATGATCGATATGCCGCCCAGCAAATCGGAGCCAAATTCCCGTTTCAGAATCTTCCGTAGCAGATCATTGAGAAGCGGTAATCCACCGATGGCGAGTGTGACCAGTAAAGGAATGTCGTAAGTGAGCGAAGTGGTGCGAAAGCCAAAGCGGAGTGTCAGATGTAAAAGGATGGCTCCGATGGAAAGCGCGGCGATGATCGCCGTCTTGTGATGCCAGAGACCGAGATGCGAATACCAAGATCGTTTGGGTGGAGGCTCTTGCCCCACTTTCAGCTCGGGCCTGTTTCCTGAGGCTCCGGCAGGTGGATGTTCCAAAATGACGTTCATGGTTTGAATTCCTCGCTTCGCACCGAGATCATACCGAAACTCTTCCCGTCCCGACCTGTTCCTTTCCAAGTTTACATAAAGCCTGCTGTGCTTATCTGCAGTTTCGCGTTCTATTTCGACCTAACTGAAAAACCGGAAAATCCAATCGTGTAGTTCCATGAACCAAGCGATGTGGCCTATTGCCATGAAGAAGGCGAGAACCAGTAAAAAGACGAAAATTGTCACTTTTAGTACGATACCGCATACGTCTTTCCATGCGTGTGCATCTGAGTGCGAGGCTTCTTGATGAAGCGTTTTCATACTTTAAATTTAAGCGATAGACGCCCAATCGCTCACCTTTCCTTGGTCAATAGCCACCCGATTTTGAACTGTCCTAGCGGTATGGAAAATCCTCGGCTGTATCCCGATTCGATGGAATGAAGCGGCAAAAGAGGGTTGAAGTCGGACAAGTGATGTCGAGCGGCATTTCTATTTCGGCAGTAGCTTTAAGTCTAGCCGAGTAATCTAATTAGTCGCCGAATGGCGGGAGCATTTCTGCGGACTTGGCTTCACGTTATGAACCAGCTTGTAAACAATTCTCTTCGAATCGTTCAAGTGGACGACAATGATACCTTTAGTCAGATTACGGAAATTTTACTAAGAGACCACGGATTTACGCAGCCCATTATTCATTTTTCCTGTGGTGAATGTGCCCATGACTATTTGTCGAAGATCGATGTAGAACACATACCGCATGTGATATTACTTGATCTTAACATGCCTGGTGACATGGGTGGGTTGGAGTTGCTTCGCTGGGTGCGTAAAAATTACTATGAACCGAGCGTGCCGGTTTACATATTGACTTCGTCAGAAGAGCCGGAGGATAGACGTCAAGCCCAGGAGGCTGGTGCAACAAAGTATCTCAATAAGACTGCCCTTTATGGGGAACTTTCCTCCGATCTCGCTCAAGCGGTAGCCTTATATAATCACAGGTATTTGGTGGAAATAAAGAAGTTGCACGGAATCATAGTGGAGCTTGCCTTACAGGGAGAATATGCTGCCGAAATGGTTATTCTAACTGATGTCGGGGGCCGGGTTGAGTGGGTAAACGAACCTTTTGTGCGGTTGTTTAACTATGCCTTGGAAGAATTACTTGGCCGAAAATCGGGCATGTTATTGCAGGGGCGAGAATCAGATCCGATTGCAATTATGTTGATTCACAATGCGATCCAAACGGTAAGGGCTTGTGAATGTGACACTATTTATTACAGCAAAAATGGGAGGCCTTATCCAATTCACATCTCTCTCGGCCCGGTATTCAGTAGCAACATGCATATGGGTTTTCTTGGTGTGTGGAGTAAGATTTAAACGAGGAGAAGAGGTAAGCCAACCGCGACGTCAGTTATTTTGCGCTAAAGACACTTAACAAAAGGTTCCCGAAATGGAGCGACAAAAGAGAGTCAAAGCGGCAAATCAGAGCAAGCAAAGTTTATTGCCACATTAGCAATCCTCATCATGCAAGTTTTGGGAATGATCCTGAAGCCATCATGAATGGGGATGATGGGTTAAAGCCCTAACAAGTCCGACTAAAAACAAGAGGCCGAAAAGTATGAAGACCCCTTCGGCTGGCAGGAGTTGCAATAGGAAGCTGATGCTAGCGGCGACAACTAAAGCCAGCGCGAAGTACAAAAAGTCCCAAGCTTTCGATCCGTCGTGGACTTCAGATTCTTTTTTGATTTGCGCTTTCATAAAGTAAACCTATTTCGACTAGAGAATTGACGCTCCACATGCATTGGCACGGTTTGGTCGAATCTTGTGATTTCAGACTGCGCTCAGAAGAGCGAATGAAAGAGGGGTCCTATATCCTGCAAACGAGAGCGACAAAAGAGGATCAATGTTGGGCAAGGGAGGACGAGCCGCATTCTTCTTCCAATAGTAGTATATTGGAGAGGATCAGACAGCCCAGTTAGCACTGAGGTACCTGATCCGGAAGTGGGATGGCCAAATGGCGGGACCACTCCGCTTCTTCTTTCATCAGACTCCGCTGAAAGGAACTAGTTATGAGTACGACACTAACACGTTGGAATCCACTGAAAGAGGCCGATGAATTCCAGAATCGTTTGATCAAGGCCTTGGGATTCACCCCCGTCCTGACGACTAACGGCGGTGAGGAATTCATGACCACTGCCGAGTGGGCACCCTCCGTGGACATCGTCGAAGATGACAAGGAATGGGTGGTCAAGGCCGACCTCCCGGAAGTGAAGAAGGACGACGTCAAGGTCACGGTGGAAAAAGGGGTCCTGACGATCACCGGTGAACGGAAGTTCGAAAAGGAGGAAAAGAACAAGAAGTATCACCGCATCGAGCGGTCCTACGGTAACTTCCTGCGCAGTTTCACGCTGCCGGATGACGCCGATGGAATCCAGGTGAGTGCCGAGTTCAAGGATGGTGTGCTGAAAGTCCGCCTGCCCAAGAACGAAAAGGCCAAACCGAAGACCATCGAAGTCAAGGTGGCGTAAGGCTGGTCAACAGGACCGAGGCACCAGGCGGAGGGCATCACAAAGGAGGTGAAAGCCCTCTGCCAAGGCTTCGGGGAAGTTACCCAAGTTCAGGAGTAATCATGAAAACATCACGCAAAACGACCACCCATAAGCTCGGCGCCAATCATAATGAATTGGCCCATAGGCCACGGAAACACGATCTCAACTTTGCCCAGTCACGCGATATTTGCGAAGACCGTGGCGAGAGACAGATTAAACAATTGCCTGCCTGTAAATACGCTCGACTTCATGCGCTTTTAAATCGGCAACTGCTTTTGCAAGTCGGGAAAAAGGATTACATTTCTCCGTGGCTAACCAGATACAGCTAAATCTGCGGGATATTAACCAGCTTTTTAACACCATCGATCCGTCGCCCTTTCCGGACAAGGACCTCGACCGAAGTGCCGAAGATTTTATTTTGAGCTGGGCGCAGGAATTTCCTTTGGATGAGCCGGTCGATCTCATTGTTCACTTGAAAAAATTTCCCGAAGGACATAACGCCAAGCATCTGGTGGAGGAAGCGATTCATCATTATTTTGCCTACCGGGCGCGGTTGAACCAGATGGAATTCCGACGTCTCATGAGACAGGGACGGACCAGTCTGGTTGTAGGGCTTTCTTTCCTCGGCCTTTGCCTTTTGACCTCCCAGCTTTTTCTAGCTCATCAGGCCGATCTATTGCCGAATTTTCTTCAGCAAGGAATTACCATTGCGGGCTGGGTCGCCATGTGGCGCCCCATGGAAATCTACCTCTATGAGTGGTGGCCGCTACGACATCGGGGAAAGATTTTCAAGAAACTGAGTCATATACCGATCGAAGTCCGCAAGGGACATGATCCCGAGGCGGAGATTCTGCCTTCTGTACCATGAATATGCCCCAAGATACCGATCTGATGCAGGCAATGGTTTTGGAGTCGGCCCATGCACAGTTACGCGAGACACGCCTGCCTCACCCAAAACTTGGCGACGGACAAATCTTGGTGCGCGTGTGCGCCTGCGCCATTTGTCGGACCGACCTTCACGTCCTGGACGCGGAACTGTCTCATCCTAAGTTGCCACTAGTGCCAGGGCATGAAGTTGTGGGACTGATTGCAGAAATAGGTAAGGGTGCGGAACGGTTTAAACTGGGAACGAGGGTAGGCATCCCATGGCTGGGCTGGACTTGCGGAGAATGTCGTTACTGCCGGTCGGGCCGGGAAAATCTTTGCGAAAAAGCCAAGTTCACCGGTTATACACTCGATGGCGGTTATGCCGAATACATGGCGGCGGATGAACGGTTTTGCTTTCCCATTCCTGATACTTATTCGGATGCCCATGCCGCACCGCTTTTGTGCGCGGGTCTTATTGGTTATCGTTGTTTGGTCAAAGCAGGCGATACGGAACGATTAGGTATCTACGGCTTTGGAGCAGCGGCGCATATTATTTGCCAGATTGCGCGGCATCAGGGACGTAAGGTTTTCGCTTTTACGCGGACCGGAGATGATGAGGCTCAAAAATTTGCCCTGTCTCTTGGTGCCATTTGGGCAGGTGATTCAAATACGTCGCCACCGGAACAACTCGATGCGGCTATCATCTTTGCACCCAGTGGGGAACTTGTTCCGCAAGCTCTGAAAGCCGTTGCCCCGGGTGGCACCGTCGTTTGCGGAGGCATCCACATGAGCGACATCCCCTCATTTCCTTACGAGATTTTGTGGCAAGAACGAACGGTCTGCTCCGTGGCCAATCTGACCCGGCGTGATGGCGAAGAGTTCATGGCGCTGGCCTATCGCTTTCCGATCAAAACCACCATCCAGACTTTCCCGCTTTCGCAAGCAAATGAAGCCCTGACTAGCCTTCGCACCGGTAAGTTGCAAGGTGCTGCGGTTTTAACGATGCCCTAGATCAAATAAGGGTGGGTATTAGCCAAGACAGGGTAAGCCAGTCAATGCCATGAGGGATATGTTTCATCAAGACTACAAATTCAAATGAGCAACCCGAAAGGACATGACTGCGATGAAAACGGATCTTTGCCATCTTATAGCTTATCTCAAGGCACAAGAGTATAGCGCCGAAGGGCCACCTGCCTTAAAGATTCCCCAGCCAATTATCACCATCTCACGACAACGGGGCGCCAATGGAAAATTAATTGCCCGGGAAATGGCCGATTTTCTCACGAAACAGAGCCGTGGCAACCAACCATGGGTCGTTGTCGATAAGAGCTTGGCTCAGCGCGTCATGGAGGATCACCATTTGACCCAGCGCATTAGTCATTTTTTAACCGAGGAACAGACCGAGTCCATTGGGGATCGAGTTGAGGAAATACTCGGGCTTCAACCTTCCCGATGGACGATGGTGGCACACATGGCTCAGACCATGATGCGCTTGGCAGAGATCGGGCGGGTAATTTTCGTGGGAAGAGCTGCCAATATCGTAACGGCTCATCTGCCCCAGGCTTGTCATATCCGAATCATTGGCTCGGTGGAATGTCGCGTGCAACGGGTTATGGAGTCTTCAAATTTATCGCAGGAGGAAGCACAGGCACAGGTGCGAAAAGCCGATTACAACCGAGCCCATTTTGTTTCAAGTTACTTCCGCGTCAACGTGGATGATCCGCTTCATTATGATCTTACGATCAACACCGACCGGATATCAGTTGAAAAAGCCATCCATTTAATAATCCAACTCTTACCGGCCTCAGAAAAGCAAATGTCTCATCTGCAAATACATGCTCTCGCATGAAGCAACTATTATGACATCGATAATTCAAAACCCGGTCAAACCTTGCAAAATAAGGAGTAGTTTTACAAAGAGGTAAACCCATCCATTAAGTTCACGCTCGAAAGGCAATCCCTATGAGAAAACCAAACCCATTCGCAACATTGGTCTTTTTTGTCATTCTTGGTATCGGCGGAATTTTTGCTTTTGTCGTTACCAGTATTTCGGACGTGGCGGGCACGGGAATTGGAATCATCACTTTCGCTTTCGCCTCCATCATTTCTTCCTCGATCAAGGTGGCGGATCAATGGGACAGGGCAGTCGTTTTGCGGTTGGGGCGTTTCCATGCCCTGAAGGGGCCGGGACTGTTTTTTATCATTCCCATCATCGACATGATTCCTTATTGGATTGATACGCGGGTCATCCCGACTTCCTTTAAGGCGGAGAAGACCTTGACCAAGGATACCGTGCCGGTTGACGTGGATGCCGTTCTCTTTTGGCAGGTCGTCGATCCCAAGAAAGCCGCCTTGGATGTGGCTGACTATCAAAGTGCCATCAGTTGGGCTTCGCAAACGGCTCTGCGCGACGTCATCGGTAAAACCATGCTTTCCGACATGCTCGAAGGCCGGGCCAAAATCAGCAATGAATTGCAGAAAATCATCGATGAGCGTACCGAGCCATGGGGCATTAAAGTGATTTCGGTGGAGGTCAAGGATGTCTTGATTCCCCCGGCGCTGGAAGATGCGATGTCGATGCAGGCACAGGCCGAGAGGGAACGCCAGGCCCGTGTGATCTTGGGAGATTCGGAGCGACAGGTGGCGGAGAAATTTGGAGAAGCCGCCAAGACCTATATCGACAATCCCGTGGCCCTGCATTTGAGGGCTATGAATATGCTTTACGAAGGATTAAAAAATAATTCCACCATTGTCATTGTGCCCAGTTCGGCGGTGGAAAGTATGCAACTCGGCGGTCTTGCCGGAATGACGGCATTGACCATGAGCTTGCAGGAACAGGCGAAGAAGGAAAAGGTAAGCGCACTACCGCGACTACCAGAATCTCCGTGATATTTCACCGTCAGTAAGGCGCTGATAGCAAAGCAAGCCGTGAATGATATTGGACAAGATAGGTAAAGGCGGGAACAGGGACTAGGGTGTAAAGTAAGTGATGAAGTGAGGTGATTCCACATGAATATCAACTCAAGAAATCCCCCGGCTGAGGTGTTTCATCGCATTGTTGTTCCACATGATCTTACCACACGCTCCGACAGGGCGGTGCAATTGGCAGGGACAATGGCCCACCCCTTGCACTCCGAGGTGATATTGATCAATGTGATTGATCCGAGTGATTGGCATCAGACCAGCCACATTTATTTTATGAATGAGATGGCGCATTCGATCCGGGAACGGTGGAGATTTTTACAAATCGCAGCCAAACGCCTTCTTCCCGCTGATGTAAAGTTCGATATACGCATCCTTTTTGGCGACCCGGAAGGTAGCATCTTGGCTGAGGCTCAAAAACTCGGCGCCGATTTGTTGATCATCACCACCCATCCTCTTACGGGGGCTGGCTATCCGTTCAAGGGTGGGAAGGCTGACCATATTCTGCACAAGGCTCCCTGTCCGGTACTCACCATCCAGGTTCCACAGGAGGATGAACTCTCTCTTGTCGAACAGGAAATGAGAAAATTCCGACCGCACAATTTTAAGCAATATTGCGAAGCTTCCCGCCTTTTATCCAAAAGCCATTCTTATCGACCCATCTATCTCGGTTATTCGCGAACACCCACAGATTTATTGGGCATGTGTCATTAAACTCAGAAAGGAGAGAGCATGTCAGTCATCGGACAACTGATAAGGCGACCAAAGTTAGACAGAGGATTTTTAGGAGAAGAGCCTTCCGGGCACGATTCAACCCAACGTCTTACGCGCCTTATTTTGGATAATCTTGTACAGAATCGAACTCTTAAAAATCTCAATGTACGTCTATGGGACGGTTCGATGTGGCCAGACGAAAATCCTCGCGTTGCTACGCTGGTGCTCAATCGCCCCGGTGCCTTACGTGAAATGCTGCTTCCCGGAACCGAAACGGGCATTGGAGAAGCTTATCTCGACTTGGCTTTTGATGTGGAGGGTAATATCGAAGCTGCTTTTGAATTGGCCGACCACCTCATGGAACAGACCAATGGCTGGACAAAAAAACTTGGGCTGGGATATCTCCTTCGACAATTACCGGAGCGCCCATTTCCAAATGATAGGTGCAAACACCAGGCCCGACTCAGTGGTGATCGTCATTCCATGAAGAGGGACTGCGAAGCCATCAGCTTTCACTACAACGTTTCTAATGATTTTTATGCGCTGTGGTTGGATAAGACGATGGCCTATTCATGCGCTTACTTCCATCAGCCGACAGATAATCTTAAAACCGCCCAGGAAAATAAGTTTGATTATATTTGCCGAAAACTAGGCCTTCGCTCAGGAGATCGGCTGCTCGACATCGGATGCGGATGGGGTGGCTTGATTCTCCATGCGGCAGGACATTACGGCGTGCAGGCCGAGGGCATTACCTTGAGCCAGCAACAATGGGAATATACTCAAGAAAGAATCAAGCAGGAAGGATTGGCTGATCGTGTATCGGTTCATTTGCAGGACTATCGAGAATTGTCCGAAGAAAGAATCTACGATGCCATCGCCAGCGTCGGAATGGTCGAGCATGTCGGACAAGAAAGACTTTCCACTTATTTCGGGAAAGTGATGCGTCTGCTCAAACCCGGAGGGCTCTTCCTGAATCATGGAATTAGCCTGGGGCCTGTCGTCATGCCGGGAGAAACCGGTTCATTTATCCGGGACCACGTATTTCCCGATTCCGAGCTTACACGCATTGGAGACATGCTTCGGTTTGCCGAAGATGAGGGCTGGGAAATTCGCGATGTGGAAAGTCTTCGCGAGCATTATGCGCTTACGCTTCGCCATTGGGTTCATCGCCTCGAAGCTAATCATGATGAGGCCATTAGTTTGGTCGACGAAAGCACTTATCGGATTTGGCGATTATACATGGCTGGATGCGCTCATAATTTTCAAACAGGGCGACTTAGCATTTATCAAACGTTACTGGCCAAAATCACGAAAGAGGGAGTTTCCCTAGCTCCAGTAATACGATCCAAATGGTATGCTTCTACAAGAGTTTGCTCCTCACCATGAAAACAATCTCTCCTGCCGAACTTCATCATCTTCTGGCTGAACAACCTGATCTTCTGGTGCTGGATGTCCGCACACCTCTGGAATATGACGAGGTACATATACCGCAGGCACGTAATGAGCCGCTTGATCAACTCGATCCCGTATCGCTTATCAACTCGGGTAAGTTGTCCAAAGATCAGCCTATTTATTTGTTTTGTCGGTCAGGTGGTCGCGCAACCAAGGCAGCAGAAAAATTTACGAAAGCAGGATTCGACCAAGGCGTTGTTATCGAAGGTGGCACACTTGCCTGGATCGAGGCAGATCTGCCCGTGATTCGGGGCACAGCCAAGGTCATAAGTTTGGAGCGTCAAGTTCGAATTGCTGCCGGGGCGCTCGTTCTAACAGGCGTTTTACTCGCCTACTTTATCCACCCCGCTTTCATTGGCCTTTCCGCATTTGTGGGCGTGGGACTTATCTTTGCCGGTATTACCGACTGGTGTGGTATGGGACTTCTTCTTGCTAAAATGTCTTGGAATAGCAAGTAAAGCCATCAGGCTCTTTCCACAACTGGCGCGGCCTCGCCCTTGCGATGCGCGAAGGCGGCACTTCCATTATTCAGGTCAGTCGCCGTGTCCTCAGCGTCATCAAGTTTAACGTCGGCTTCGCCTTGGCTCTTCAAATTCGGTTTCTTGATCCTCGGCGTTACCGGTTGGCTACACGAGCCTTTGGCTGGCAATTTTGGCTGACACTGGAGCAACAGTACTTGTTGTTGCCAACGCCATGCGGTTACTGAGAGCGTGAGCGCACGAACACATAACATTCGCCCTCGGGATTGCATAACAAAGACCTGCTTTTATATGCAGAAATTTACCGAAATCGACTTGCCTTTAAAGCAATAAGTTGTTAGTATCTATAAACTTAGGAAAGGAGATGGCAGATGTTGATCCCTTGTCGAGGGATCAGTTCGGTTGGTCTTTTTAGAGCTACTGAACTGATCCTTCGACTTCGCTGCGCTTCGCTCAGGATGACTGAATACTCAAAGAAGTATCTCGCTGAATCTCAAACTGTATCACTACCAGAAACGCGCTTGCCTTGCCATCGGCATCAGCTGGAGCTAGCGTTGCCCTCTTATGTTACGCGCTGGAATCGTCGGGCTTCCCAATGTCGGGAAGAGCACTCTCTTTAATGCGGTCACCCGCACCCGCAAGGCACAAGCGGCCAACTACCCGTTCTGCACGATTGAACCGAATAATGGTATCGTCACCGTTCCCGATGAACGCCTGGGGAAACTTTCTGAAATCTCCAAGTCACAAAAACTTATTCCCGCCGTCTTTGAATTCGTCGATATCGCGGGCTTGGTCAAGGGCGCAAGCACGGGCGAAGGGTTGGGCAACCAGTTCCTGACGCATATTCGCGAAGTGGACGCTATCATCCAAGTCGTTCGCTGTTTTGAGGACGATGATATCCATCACGTCTCCGGCACGGTCGATCCGGTGCGTGATATCGAGGTCATTAACACGGAACTCGTCCTGTGCGATCTCGGCGCGGTGCAAAAGCGAAAGGACAAAAACGTCAAGGCCGCACGCGGTGGCGACAAAACAGCCAAGGCCGAACTCGATCTCATCGCCAAGCTCGAACCCCATCTCGATTCCGGCAAGCCCGCGATCATGCTCGACGCGACCGACGACGAAAAGGCACTTCTCAAAGGCTTCTTTCTTCTTACCGCCAAGCCGACTCTTTTTGCCTGTAACGTCGCCGAAAAGGAACTCGCCAATCCTGATGCCAATCCCCACGTCAAAGCGGTGCGCGAATATGTGAAGACGCATCTCAATACCGAAGCTGTCGTCATCTCGGCGCAAATCGAGTCCGATCTGGTCGATCTCAGCGAACCCGAACAGAAAGAATATCTCGAAAGCCTCGGCGTCAAGGAATCGGGTGTCGGCGCCTTGATTCGTGCCGCTTATCATCTTCTCGGCTTGCACACTTACTTTACCACGGGTGAAAAAGAAACGCGCGCATGGACCATTCATGCAGGCGACAAGGCCCCGGCGGCAGCGGGAGTCATCCATTCTGATTTCGAACGAGGTTTCATCGCGGCGGAATGTACTGCTTACGAAGAACTCGTAAAGCTCGGCTCCTTTGCCAAGGCGCGTGAAGCCGGACGCCTTCGCATTGAAGGCAAGGAATACGTCGTGCAGGACGGCGACGTGCTCGAGTTCCGGTTTAACGTGTAAACTTGTTCTTTGGCTTGATAACGGTATCTTTGCTCCATGAGCGGATTTAATTTCGTGACTGATGAACAAGGCCGGAAAAAGGCTGTCATTATTGATCTCAAGAAGCATGGACGGTTATGGAAGGATGTTTATGACGCGTTTCTCTGTGAAACTCGGAAAAAAGGGCCATTCGAGTCGCATGAAGCGGTGGGAAAGCGGTTGAAAGCCCGACGGGCTCATGCCTGAGTATCAATTGAGGTGGTCAAAGCTTGCTGGCAAGGAATTGGATCGTATTCCTTCGCACCTCGCGAATCGAATCTATGAGCGGGCAGGGAATCTTTCCCTGACTCCGAGACCGCTCGGTGCATTAAAACTTAAGGGCCATTCTTTCTGGCGGATTCGCATCGGCGATTATCGGGTTTTATACGCGATCGACGATGGGGTTAAGATCGTCAGCATCATGTCCGTCTGCCATCGCAAGGACGTATATCGCGATTTATGAAAACCTTTCGCCGCGTGTGGGTCTATGCCCGGGCCTATCCGCTGCTGGCGGTGGCCACATTTGGCGCGGCCATCCTGGGTACGCTGGCGGGATTTGTTTTCCCGAAGGTAACGGGCATGGTCATTGATAATGTCCTGATCCCGCGCCAGCCCCAATTGCTTCTGTGGTATATTCTGGTAGTCGTTGGCTCATTTATTTTGCGTGATGCCCTCAATGTCTTCCGCATTCGTTGCAATAATATTTTCGAGCAGAAGGTCATTTTCGATCTGCGTCGCGATCTCTACCACACGCTCCAGCGCCTGCCGTTACGCTGGTACGATCAACGTGCCACCGGGGACATCATCACGCGCGTCATCGACGACGTCACCAGCATGGAACGCGTGCTCATCGACGGCGTCGAGCAGGGCATTGTCGCGCTTCTGCAGATGATCGGCGTAGGTGTCGTGCTCCTTGAGCTCAATCTGCGTCTGACCGCCTGGATGTTACTGCCTGTACCATTTCTCATTGGCGGGGCTGCCTGGTATACGACAAGTGCCCGGTTCCGTTATCGGGATCAGCGCCGCGCCGTTTCGTCGATGAACGCGCTTCTACTCGATAATCTTCAGGGCGTCCGCCAGATCAAATCCTACGCACGCGAGGAAACCGAGTTGGAGCGCTTCTCCACGTCGGCGCGATTGGTGGGCGATACGCAACTCATCATCATGCGCAGTTGGTCGTGGTATACCTCGGGGATGGCCTCCTTTGCCTCGCTGGGCGGCGCCATCGTTCTCTATATCGGCGGAATGGATGTGCTTCATGGCGCCATGCGATTTGGTGATTTGGTGACCTTTCTTCTTTTCGTCGGCATGTTTTACGAGCCGGTGGGACGACTGCATCAAATCAATCAGCTTTATCAAGCAGGCCGTGCCGCCAGTGAACGGGTCACAGAAATCCTCGATGCACCCACGGAAAATTACGGAGCCCCCGATAACAAACCAAGCGCACGGGCGGCAGGGCGCATCGAATACCTCAACGTTTCTTTCTCCTACCGATCGGATGTTCCCGCTCTTCGGGAAATCAATCTTGCCGCCAAACCGGGTCAATGCGTTGCACTGGTTGGCCCCACTGGCGCAGGAAAATCAACCCTGGTTTCAATCCTGAGCCGGTTTTACGAAGCCACGGATGGTGAGATTCTGCTCGATGGCCGTAACGTAACCGATATTTCTCTCCGCGAGTTGCGCGAGCAAATCGGTGTCGTTTCGCAGGAGACTTTTCTTTTTAACGGAACCATCCTCGACAATCTTCGCTTTGGCCGCCCCGATGCAACCCGCTCGGAAATTGAAGCCATGGCACGGGCAGCCTGCGTTCATGACTTTGTTTCCGTCTTGCCCGAGGGCTACGACACTCACGTCGGTGAGCGTGGAGTGAAGCTTTCCGTGGGCGAGAAGCAGCGCATTTCCATTGCTCGCGCTTTGTTGAAAAATCCACCCGTTCTCGTTCTTGATGAGGCAACCGCCAGCGTTGACACTGCGACGGAACAACTTATCCAGCAGGCACTCCAACGATTGCTCACGGGCCGTACTTCGTTTGTCATTGCTCATCGACTCTCCACCGTCCGGCATGCCGATCTCATTCTTGTCCTGCAAAAAGGCCGCATTATCGAGCGAGGTACCCACGATGCCCTACTGGCCCAAAACGGGCTCTACGCAAAACTTTGTCGTGCCCAGCACACTAATCGTTTTTCTGAAACCGATGTCGAGGTTGCGTTTGCGGAAAGCACCTCCAATTCATCGTGATTTTAAGCCCGCACCTGCATTTGCAGGGAAACCCATTTTCCGATAAGCTAGGGAAGACATGGATCAGCCCATAAAAAAACTCGTCGAGCAATTGCTCGAGTCGTACACCCAGTGTGGCGGCATCAAGCACCTCAGCGGCGCCAGCCTGCCCTCTAAAAATGCGGTGGCCGCGCTTACGCAGGATTTGCTCCATCTTATTTTTCCGGGCTTTATTTCCGAACAGCAGATTTCCACACGCGACCTGGCCCACGAAACGTCCGTGCAATTGACCAGCCTGCAAAAACGATTGGAACGCGAAATCACCAAGGCGCTCGAACAGCACCCGGTCAAAGATCAGCATGCGGAGAGCATGACCCTGGCTTTTTTAAGCGAGCTACCCAAGGTGCGTCGCCTCATCCAGACCGATGTCGAAGCCGCTTTCCAAGGCGATCCAGCCGCGGCCAATAAGGAGGAAGTCGTCCTGGCTTATCCCGGTGTCGAGGCTGTTGCGGTCTTCCGCATGGCGCATGTCCTGTATCGACTGGGTGTCGCTTTCCTGCCCCGCATGATGACCGAATGGGCCCACAGCCGCACCGGCATCGATTTGCATCCGGGGGCCGACATTGGTTCCCACTTTTTCATCGATCACGGCACCGGCGTGGTGATTGGTGGCACTTCCAAAATCGGCAACCGAGTTCGCCTGTACCAGGGCGTTGGGTTGGTTGCACGCAGCCTGGCCAAGCATGTCGAGCGCGACGATCAAGGCCAGGCGCTCGTGGGCAAGAGGCATCCCACGATTGGCGATGATGTTACCATCTACGCAAATTCAACCATTGTGGGCGGCGATACGGTGATTGGCGATCGGACTATTATCGGCGGTAATGTCTGGTTAACCCGCTCGATACCACCCGACTCGGTTGTGGTGTTTGAAGCTCAACAGGTAAGCATCCATGCCAGGAACCGGATGGCGGGAGATTGGATCATTTGACCCATCGTTGAAGGAATGTCATGCAGCGCTTTTATCTGGATGACAATGCGACCACGAATCTTGATCCGCGAGTGCGCGCGATCATGGAGCCGCTTCTCACTGGAAATTTAGGCAATCCGTCCAGTCTCCACGCCGAAGGCCGCCGTGCGCGCGGGGAAATCGATGCGGCCCGCGATGGCATCGCCGCATGGTTCAAAGCCAAGCCTTCCGAAATTATTTTTACCAGCGGCGGCACGGAAAGCTGCAACCTCGCTGTTCGGGGGATCGCCTGCGCAAATCAGGGTGGGGGACGACACTTGATCACGGCGAAAACAGAACATCATGCGGTGCTCCACGCCTTTGAGGCCCTGGGTCGACAAAAAGATTTCGAGATTACTTATCTTGAAGTCGATTCCAGTGGGTTGATTGATCCCGCCGATCTTGTGCGCGCCATTCGCGACGACACGATTTTGGTTTCAATCATGAGCGCTAATAACGAGACCGGTGTTTACCAACCGATGCGCGAGATCGGTGAAATCTGCGCGCGACACGGTGTCCTTTTTCATACCGATGCCATTCAAAGCGTGGGCAAGGAGCGGCTCGATCTTGCGGGCTGGCAGGCTGGTGCGGTCAGCATTGCCGCGCATAAATTTCACGGGCCCATCGGGGCCGGGCTGCTCTGGCTTAAGGCCGGTGTTCCTCTGGTGCGATTGATGGAAGGCGGATCACACGAAAACGAACGACGCCCCGGCACCGAAAATACACCCGCGATTGTTGGCATGGCCGAGGCGCTTCGGCTACATGGAGATGTCGATCCTGCCGAGACACAACGTCAGACCCGTTGGATCGAAAATCTTTGGGGTGAATTGCAGGCGCTTGGCGGAGTGCGTCGTAACGGTCATTCGGAAAAACGCCTGTCCAATACGCTTAATGTCAGTTTTCAGGGACTGCACGGCGAAGATTTCCTCATCGCGCTGGATCTTGCCGGATTGGCGGTATCGAGCGGCTCAGCCTGTCTGGTTGGTTCCGTGCAGCCTTCGCATGTTCTCGCGGCCATGGGAGTTCCTTCCGACTGGGCCTCGGCTACAGTTCGTTTTTCCATCGGTTCACAAATTCGAGACGAAGATTTGCCGGAAATAGTCAGTCGCATCACACAGGTCGTTAAGCATCAGCGTGCGCTCCGGGGCTGGACGCCGGATCAAGCTTTGGGGCAAACTAGGCGACAGGAGATGTTAGCATGCCCCACCGTCAGGTAAAAAAATTAAGAATCGGCATCGTTGGTGCAGGCGGCATCGTTCGGCAGCGTCATTTGCCCGGATTGCTGGCCCTGCCTAATGTGCAGGTGGTTGCAGTTTGTAATGCACGGATTGAAACGGCGCAGCGCATTGCGAAGGAGTTTCACATCCCGGAAGTCATGAATGACTGGGCCGAGATGCTTGACCGACCCGATCTCGATATCATCTGGATCGGCACGCCACCGCATCTTCACGCGCCGATTACCATCTCGGCATTGGAAGCGGGAAAGCATGTCTTTTGTCAGGCGCGCATGGCGATGAATTTGCGTGAAGGTCGCGAAATGTTATCTGCCTCCCAGGCTCGTCCCCAATTGGTCACGATGCTCTGTCCTCCTCCGCACGGGCTTCGCGGGGGCAATTTCTTTCAGAAATTATTGCGCGATGGTTACGTGGGTGAACTTTGGCATTTCCGGCTCACCGCTGTTAATGGCCAGTTTTCCGATCCACTGGCTCCAGCCCACTGGCGTCAGCGCACCGAGCTAAGCGGACTCAATATTCTGACTGTCGGCATTTATGCCGAAGTCCTGCAACGCTGGATTGGTTCTCCGCGCCGTTTGCACGCGCAGATGAAAGTCTCCGTGCCCAAGCGTGAGGGCTACGTCGTTCACGTCCCCGATGTTGTCCAGGTTTTTGGCCAATGGTCGAACGGGTTGGCTGGCATTCTCGAGTGGAGCGGTGTGGCGCAATTCGCGCCCGATGAAACTCTCACCATTTATGGCCGCAATGGCACGCTGGTTTACAATTTTACCAAGGATGAAATTTTGGGTGCGCGACGAGGAGACCAGGAGCTACGGGCGCTGACCATTCCTCCCGAGTTGGAAAGCACCTGGACGGTGGAAAAGGATTTCATCGATGCCGTGGTCAGCGGCGGTCGTCCTGAACCGAGTTTCGAGACCGGCGTGCAATATCTGGAATTCACCGAAGCGCTCAATCTCAGCGCCCGGGGTGGTCACGCCGTGGAACTGCCTTTGCCGTAAAGATTATCTGGCCCCGCCGAGCAAATGAAGAGCGGCCATGCGGACGGCGAGGCCGTTCTGTACTTGATCGAGCACCGTTGAGTTGGCCCCATCGGCGAGTTCGCTGGCGATTTCAACCCCGCGATTGATCGGGCCCGGATGCATGATGAGCACGTCCGGCTTGCATTTTTTAAAACGGTCCAGGTTCAGGCCGAAGAGGGAAACATATTCGCCGACAGACGGAAAGAAACTGCGCCGCTGACGTTCGTGCTGAATACGCAGAAGCATGATAACGTCGGCATCGGGCAAGACCGCGTCGAAGTCGTGAACGACCTTCACGCCCAGTTCCGAAAAGATTTCCGGCACGAGAGTCGTGGGCCCAACCAGCGTCACGCGCGCGCCGAGTTTGGTCAGCGCCCAGACATTGGAACGCGCCACGCGGCTGAAAAGAATGTCGCCGCAAATGACGACGTGCAGATCTTTCCAGGGACGCTTGTCGCCCAGTCGTTCACGCATGGTAAAAGCGTCAAGCAGAGCTTGCGTAGGATGCTCATGCGCGCCGTCACCGGCATTAATGAGATGGGCCTTGAGCCGTTCGGCCAGAAATTGCGGCGCACCAGCGGCAGAATGTCGCAGGATGACAAAGTCGGCCTTCATGGCTTCGAGAACTTGGCCCGTATCCTTGAGGGTTTCGCCCTTGCGAAAGGAACTCGATTCGCTGTCGATGGAAACCACATCGGCCCCGAGGCGCGTGGCGGCCAGTTCAAACGAAGTGCGTGTGCGTGTGCTCGGTTCGACGAAAAGATTCACTACCGTACGGCCTTCCAGCGACATCGATTTCTTCACCGGACGAGCGAGCAAGTCCTTAAAGGTACGCGCGGTATCGAGGATCAATTCGATCTCGGTCCGATCCAATTCACGGATAGTCAGGAGATCTTTGCGCGTCCAGGCGGTGCTCATTAAAAGCCAAGTCTACCGTGACTGGGCGCTGGAGACACTCTTTTTGTGCGATTTCTGGCCGCAATTGAAGGAAGAAAACATCCCTCTCGCCATCTTTCCTCTCAATCCGTAAATTAGGGGATGGCCGGTTCTTATTTTCTCACCACGGCGATAGACTATGTCAATAGCGCTCCCCATCTGGGGCATGCGTATGAAAAAGTGTTGGCTGATTTCTTTGCCCGTCACCAGCGCAGCCTCGATCACGACGTACTTTTCCTGACCGGTGTGGATGAGCATGGGCAAAAGGTCCAGCAATCGGCGCAGCGGGAAGGCATCGAACCCAAGCTTTTCTGCGATCAGATGACGGCGCATTTTCAACGGTTACATGAAAGCCTGAATGTGGGCTCGTCTCATTTCGTGCGCACCACGGATGAACGTCACAAGAAGATCGTGCGCGAGTGGTTGCAGAAGCTTCACGACAAGGGCGAGATTTTTTTCCAGGAACACGAAGGTTTTTACAGTGTTCGGCAGGAGCAGTTCGTCACGGAAAAAGACCGGATCGATGGCCAATGGCCCGAGATTTTTGGCGAGGTCATCCAAACCAAGGAACCCAATTATTACTTCCGGCTCGAACCCTATCGCCAAAAATTGCTCAATCACATTGAAGAGAATCCCGAGTGGATCGTCCCTGCTTTCCGCCGCAAGGAACTCCTGGGTGCGTTGACGGAACCACTGGCCGATCTGTGCATTTCGCGTCCAAAAAGTCGTCTCTCATGGGGAATTCCACTTCCCTTCGATGAAGAATATGTCACCTATGTTTGGTTTGATGCCTTGGTGAATTATTATTCATTTGCCTCGGTAAAAGGAACCCTGCAATGGCCGCCCGACTTGCAAGTCATTGGGAAAGACATTCTCATTCCCGCGCACGGGGTTTACTGGCCGATTATGCTTTTTGCGCTCGGACTGAAGTTGCCGAAGCATCTTCTCGTGCATGGATTCTGGACCAATAGCGGAGCGAAGATCAGCAAATCAAATGCGAAGTCGCTCGTTGATCCGGTACCTTACGTGGAAAAATTTGGTCCCGACGCACTTCGTTACTTCATCCTGCGCGAAATGGTTCTGGGCCAGGATGCTGATTTTTCCGACGAACGTTTTGAGACGCGTTATCAGACCGATCTGGGCAATAACCTGGGTAATTTAATTAACCGTACGCTTTCGATGATTCGAAGCTATCGCGATGGGATCGTGCCCAATTACGATGGTTTTCATCTTACGCCTGCGGACGACGATCTGCGCTCAGACGCAGTGGTAAAAGAATATCAGGAGGCGGTCGATCAATTCGCACCCCACCTGGCGCTTCAGGCCATCATGAAATTCTCACAACGGGCGAACCAATATGTCCAGGAAACGGCACCCTTTGAGCTGAAAAAAGACCCGGCCCAGGCCAAGCGACTCGATGTCGTCCTGGGGCTTCTTGCTGAGACCGTTCGACGACTGGGAGTACTTACGCAGGCGGCGTTACCCGTGACGGCTGAAAAAATTCGCGCCCAGCTTCAACTTCCCGCAGGCCCCGTGCGATTGAACGATGCCCTTTTTGGCAATTCGCTTCGAGGTCAGGCCATCGGCAAACCGGAACCGCTCTTTCCGCGCCTGGAGGATAAAGCTCAAGCCAAGTCTTGAGCGGGCGATTCTCTTACTGCTGCCATGTCAAAGCTTGCCGCACTCCCGCCTCACGAGCGGACCAACGACCTTCCGATGCTGATCGAAGCCGGATTCATGCTGGCCGTTCTGATTTGCTTTCTCCGTGTGGCCGGTTACGTCGCCCGCAAGCTCGAGACAGGTCGATTGATTAACAGTCGGCATGCACCGCTGGATTTCACCATCTCTTCATTCGAAGGCTGGCTTTTTACCGGCTGCGTCCTGGCCCTTGTTTTCATGCAGTCGATTTTCTACATTTTTCTCGTTTTCATGGGCCTGGCGGGGCTGCTCCTGGCCAATGGACGGACAGCGGTGGAGCAGTTTGGTTTTCGACGCTTACCTGCTCCCCTCTTGATCAAATGGAGCCTGCTCGTTTGCGGCGCGGTTCTCTTTATTGAAACGCCCTTAAGTCGCATCTGGCTTTGGGCCATGGATGCGGTTCATATACCTCATCCAGAACAACAAACCGTGGAGACCTTTCGAGGCTATCGCCGACCACTCGAAGTGCTGGCCTTCATGTTCCAGGCCGTGATTTTATTTCCCCTGATCGAGGAACTTTTTTTTCGGGGCTTTCTGCTCACTTTTTTTAAAAAATACACGACGACCTGGATGGCACTTATTCTTAGCGCGGGAATCTTCGCCTTTGCGCATGCCAATCTCGGGGCAGTCCTGCCGCTCTGGTTTTTAGGCGTGGTTTTGGGCGTGGCTTATCAGCACACAGGTTCGCTCTTGCTGCCCATCGGAATTCACGCCTGTTGGAATTTTTTCACGGCCTTAAGCCTGTTGCTGGATAAGGGGAATAGTTGAATGGCTCGCACAAAACGCACTCCGTCCAAAGCATCGGATGATGCGCTGGCAGCGCTGGGCGAAAATGGATTGCTGCAGTTGCTGACCGGTTGCTGGAAAATAAATCCGGCCCAAGTTTTAACCGGCGTAGGTGACGATTGCGCTGTCCTGCGCGGCGAGGGGAAAAATCACTTCCTTCTCTTTAAAACAGATGCTGTCGTGGAAGGCGTTCATTTTGACCGACAGACGCCACCGGAACTCATCGGGCGCAAGGCGTTGGCCCGCGCCCTCAGCGATCTGGCCGCCATGGGCGCCTGTCCCCTGGCAGCGGTGGTGACCCTGGGTATTCCCGCGAATGAATCGGTTCGTCGATTGCGCACTATTTACCGTGGATTAAAACGCACCGCCCAGCGTTACAAAGTCAATCTGGTCGGAGGCGAGACAACGCGTGCACGGCAGCTTTTTCTCAATGTGGCGCTTCTTGGTGAATGTCGCGGCTACCGTCCGGTGTTAAGATCCGGCGCAAAAGTCGGAGATCTGATTTTTGTCACGGGACGACTCGGCACAACGCAAAAACAACATCATCTGATTTTTGAGCCGCGCATAGCGGAAGGCCAATGGTTGGCGCAACGAGGGATGGCGTCTTCATTGATGGACCTGAGCGACGGTCTGGGCGCTGATTTGCCGCGCCTCGTTCAAGCTTCCAAAGTCGACTTTGAACTCGATCTGGAAGCCATTCCACGCACGCGTGGCGCCACTCTTCCAGCGGCATTCAATGACGGTGAAGACTACGAACTTCTTTTCACCACATCTCCTGCTCATGCGAAAATATTAAAAAAGATGTGGCCATTCGCCACGCCCTTGCATTGTATTGGGGTGATAAGGCCCCGGCGACGGAAAGCAACCGGGCCAGTTTTTGCATATGGGTTTGACCATTTTCAACAGCGTGGAGGCCACACAGGCCTTCGGTGAGAGTCTCGCGGCCGATCTTGTCGGCGGGGAAATTCTGGCTTTGCATGGCGTTCTGGGCGCGGGCAAGACGCAACTCGTCAAGGGCTTGGCCCGGGGACTCGGCTTTCGCGGGGACGTCACCAGCCCGACTTACACCATCGTGCATGAATACCAGGGAGGACGGCTGCCGATCTACCACCTTGATCTCTATCGGATCGAAAATGAAAGGGCGGCGGAGCAGGCCGGGCTGGAAGAATATCTGCCTGGAAACGGAGTAACCATCATTGAATGGCCCGAACGGATCGCGTCCCTTCTGCCACCCCAGACGCGTCATTGGGAACTGGAAGTAGCCAGCCTGACCGAACGAATTATTCGGAGAATGGAATAGCGCTTATTCCCTTTCAACGAAAAGCGATTTAGACTGTGAGTCCTTATGCTCGATCTGGCTTTTGAAACATCCTCTGCGACGGGCAGCATCGCGCTGGGCAACGACAAGGTGGTCGTGCAATCGATCGAGTTCACGGCGCCGCAACGCCATTCGGCTGCGCTCTTTCCGGCCCTGACCCGGCTGGGTTTACCACGCCTTAAATTACGGCGCATTATTGTCGGTCTCGGGCCGGGTTCCTTTTCCGGTATCCGCGTCAGCCTGGCTGCGGCACAAGGCATCGCCATGGCCCAGGGTGTGCCTGTCATAGGAATTTCCAGCACCTATTCGGTTGCCATGCAGCACAAGGAAATCACTCGGCTGGGTGTCTTCGCCGATGCCAAAAGGCGCGAAGCTTTTTGCACGGCCTTTCATAATGGTGAACTGGAGAAAACCACTTACCTGATTCCGATGGAAGAGATCGAAGACCATGCCAGTCAATTTACCCTGGCCGTGAGTGCCGAACCGCTGCCGGGTATTTTGACCCGCGCTCATCCCCGGGCCAGTGATTTACTGGGACTACCCGAAAGCCTTTCCGGCTGGGTGACGCAACAGCCGCTTGAACCGATTTATCTTCGCGAGCCGGTGGCTGCCAAATGAGGTTGCATCCCATGGATAATTGTCGTTGCTGGGTGGAGATCGACGGACGCGCCCTTCGCCATAATTATAAGATTTTGCGGAACCTGATTCCGCGCACGACTCGTCTCATGGCAGTGGTGAAAGCCAATGCCTACGGCCATGGCCTGATTGCCACGGCGCGGGAATTGGTGGCCATGGGAACCGACTGGCTGGGTGTCGCCAACGTGACTGAGGGAGCGACTTTGCGTGAAGCGGGCATCACCCGGCCTATTCTCTTACTCAGCGCCACTTTGCCGGAGGAAATGGAGGAAGCGATGCGGCATGATCTGACGCTGACTCTTTCCACTTATTCCGAGGCAAAAATTCTGGCCCGCATCGCTCGTGCCCTGGGAGAACAAGCCGAGGTTCACTTTAAAATCGATACGGGCATGGGACGACTCGGTTGCTGGCACACGCAGGCCCGTAGAGAGCTCGCTCGTATTCGCAGCCTGCCCGAGCTTGCGGTGAGGGGACTCTGCACTCACTTTGCCGCCGCCGATGACGATGCGCGATTAACGAGAGAGCAATGGAAAATGGTCAACCCCTTTTTCAGGGAGAACAACGATCTTCTGCGACATGCCGCCAACAGTCCGGCAGTCACGCGACGCTATGGCTTCCATGCTGACATGGTTCGCGCGGGGCTGGCGCTTTATGGCGTTCCGCCTCGTCGAGCGGATCAATTCCTCGGCCTTAGTCCTGTGTTGACCTGGAAATGTCGCGTGAGCCTGCTCAACGAGGTTAAAGCGGGGCGCACAGTCAGTTACGGAGCAACCTATCGCGTACGTCGGCGGGAACGGCATGCGGTTGTGACCATGGGTTACGGCGACGGCTATTTTCGGCTCCATTCCAATACGGGCTCGATGCTCGTTCGCGGAAAACGGTGTCCCATCCGTGGACGCGTGACGATGGATCAAATCATTCTCGATGTCACCGGAGTACCCAATTGCCGCGTGGGAGACGAGGTTGTCGCGCTGGGCCGCCAGGGCTCCGAGGAAATTGATGCAAGCGAGTTGGCCACACAGGCGCAGACCATCCCATGGGAAATTCTAACGAATGTCGGCGCGCGCGTGCCGCGAACATATAAGCATTTTCGGAGTTAGCCTGTGGGCGTCATCCCGAGCAAAGGCAGTTAAAAAAGATCAGCCAGTGCCCCGAAGACATTGCCTTGGGACCACTTGGCCCAGGCCCGATTGTGCTGCGCCTGGGAGCATTGAGGGTTGATCTGAATCGCCAGATCGTAATCCATGACGGCGCCTTCCAAGTCGCCTTTGGCTTGTTCGGCCAGGCCGCGATTATTGTAAGCATGATCGTCGTTCGGATCGATTTGCAGGGCGCGATCATAGTCGGCCAATGCCCCGGCAAGATCGTGTTTATGATAAAGGGCCACGCCTCGATTGTTGAGGGCCTGGGCAAAATTTTTAGCCAATAGAAGGGCTTTGTTGGCGTTGAGAATGGCGCCGTCCCAATCACCCTGGGCTTCGCTGAGGGAGGAAAGATTGCTGTAAGCTTCTGCATTCTTGGAATCATATTGCAGCGCCTGGGTGTAATCGGCGAGGGCCCCGGCGTAATCTTTTCGCAACTGTTTGATGATGCCTCGATTGTTGTAGCCGTTGGTCGATTGGGAATCGATTTGCAGGGCCAGATTATAATCGCTCAAGGCAGCATCCAGATTGCTCAAATCTTTTTCGATATTGCCGCGATTACAATAAGCATCGGAGCTTTTCGGATCGATGGCGATGGCTTGATTGTAATCGTTGAAAGCGGCGTTGGCGTCGCCCTTGTGATAGGAGGCAAGACCACGCGCATTATAGACGCCGGCATTTTTGGGATTAAGAGCGAGCGCCTGGGTAAAATCCGCGACGGCGCCGCTCCAATCTTCGGTATCGGCCTTTACCTCGCCGCGATTGATGTAGGCATCGGTGTACTTGGGATCGATCCTGAGGGCTTGGTCGTAGTCGGCAAGGGCGCCATTCGTGTTGCCCAGTTCGTTATGCACCAGGGCGCGATTGTAGTAGGCCTGGCTGTCATCGGGGTCCAGGACAAGGGCCTGAGTGTAATCCGCAATGGCTTTGGCAGTTTCGCCTTTTTCCTTTTCGGCCACGCCACGGTCATTGTAAGGCTGCGCCAGTTGAGAGTTAAGGAGGATGGCCTGATTGTAGTCCTGGATGGCAGCATCCAAATCCCCTTTGCGATAGTGGGCCCATCCGCGGTTATTGTAGGCGTAGGGGTCTTTGGAATCGAGTTTAAGGGCCTCATTGTCGTCCGCGATGGCACCGTCCAAATCGCTTAGATTGTCCTTGGCCAAGCCACGATTGACGTAGGCGTCCTCGTAGCGCGGATTGATTTGAATCGCCTGATCATAATCAGCCACGGCTTCCTTGAGCTGGCCTTTATCATACTTGGCCAGCCCCCTATTATAATAGGCTTTGGCCAGGTGGGGATTGAGGATAACCGCCTGATCGTAATCGGTGATGGCGCCGTCGAAGTCGCCCTTGCCATATTTATCAGAGCCGGAAACGTTATAGGCGAGCGCTTCCTTGTTCTTATCTGCCGACTGAATGGCTTCCGCAAATAAGCAGGAAGCAGCAGAAAAAAGGAAGATGGGAGCCAGCGTCAGAATCGCAACACGGCTAGAAACCATGACTCTCTTTCTAGCCGATTTTATGCCAAAAACAAGTTTGAAGAGCTTATCCCTAATTAAGGGAAATGGCGGCTAAGAATGGATCGCCTGAGCCAGAGGCCGCGCGAAATTTTCCAGCTTTTGAGGCAGGTCCCGATCCCGGCCCCATTCCGCAATGCGATTGACCAGAACGCTGCCGACCACGGCTCCATCGGCTTGATGGGCAACCGCATGGGCCTGTTCTGGAGTTGAGATGCCAAACCCGACGCAGATGGGCAGGGTCGTGTGCTTGCGGAGCAGCTCAATCCGTCCCGCGATGCTCGTGGCGATATGTTCCTGCATGCCGGTGACGCCTTCGCGTGAAACATAATAGACGAAGCCAGTGGCCTTCTGGACAATTTTGGCCACGCGCTCGGCAGGACTCGTCGGGGCAACGAGACAAATGCGACTCAGGCTGCCGTCGCCCAGTCGCGCGCCCACTCCGTTCGTATCCTGTGATTCTTCCGGTGGCAGATCGAGCACGAGCACACCGTCCGCGCCAGCCTGATGTGCATTCTGGCAGAATCGCTCGATGCCGTAGGCGTAAATGAGATTAAAATAGGTGTAGAGGACAATCGGAATCTGCGACTGCGCCCGCACCGCTTGCAGAATTTCCATGACACGGGGAGGGGTGGTGCCTGCTTCCAGCGCACGCTGGGCGGAGAGTTGATTGACGACCCCGTCGGCGAGGGGATCGGAGAAAGGCACGCCCAGTTCGACGATATCGGCCCCGGCGCGTTCAAGAGCCCAGACCAGTTCGGGCGTTCGCTCAGGCGTGGGGTCACCCGCCGTGATGTAGGCGACAAAGGCTTTTTGGCCGCGCGCCTTCAGCTCACGGAATTTACGGTCGATGCGATTGTCGGAGACGGAAGTCATGGATTCGTGGGAAATAGCCGGAAACCTATAATGAGCAGACCTTCGAAGACGAGTAAAGGGCGGAGCGTATGTGGCAGTTCGAGCGATTTAGTGAGGTAATGCGCGTTTCCGCCAGTGAGAATGATGCGGGGCTTCTTGCGCCCCGGGAGTGCCTTGCTCAACTGCTGAATGATTTCTTTTATCCCGCCTTGGAAATTGAGCACAACCCCGGTCCGGATGGCGTCCTGGGTCGAGCGGGCCAAAGCCTTGCGGGTTGGCCGCAAGACTACGGAGGGCAATTGGGCCGTGGCACCGAGAAGCGCGGTCAACTGGGCCTGGCGTCCGGGAGCAATGACTCCGCCACAGAGTTGCCCCTTCGCGTTGAGTACCGTGAAGGCGGTCGCCGTGCCGCAGGCGACGATAATCGCGGGATACTGCCCCGAGGCATGTGCAGCCACCGCAGCAGCAAGGCGGTCCGCGCCGATTTCGGCAGGCTTGGGATAATTGAAATCGAGTCCCAACGCGGAAGAAGCACTGTTAACCACATGTAATCGCTTCAAAAAAGCGCGACGAAAAACAAGGGTCAACTTAGGCACGACTGAGGCGAGTACGACATGATGAACGGGAAATTTACGGGCCAGGGCATGAACTCGCGCAGGAGTGATGTCCTTTGCGGCAATCCGGCCAGCCAGTCGAATGGGGCCGCGCAGACCAGCCGTGGCCCACTTACAGTCTGTGTTGCCCGCGTCGATGAGGAGAAAGAAAATGGGGGGCTTGCTCATGCGTTTCACGCGAGGCTCACGCGGACTTCTTCCACGCGTCCCGGTTCGCAGATGACCTCGATGTTCATCGGCGCGCAGCAGACTTCGCAGTCCTCGATGGTCGAATAATCGCCCTGCGAGGTATCGGCCATCGAGGTGATGACTTCACCGCAGTGGGGGCATTGAATCTGGATTTCGACGAGCACAACTCAATTTAGAATTTTGGAGAGGATTAACAAGATTAACAGGATGATGGGGAAGGATTTTGACAGGAAGGACATGAATGGATGCAACGGTCTCCAAGACGTTTTGGGATAACTGTTCCCGAGTAATCCTGTCTAAAAAACTTCCTTTCATGTTTCTCCTGTCAAAATTTTAAAAAATAAACGCGCGGTTTTACAGGTTGCTGCGTCTAGGCCTGTAGATGGACTATTCATTAGCCATGATCAGCTAAACCCTCACCGCTCGTGCCCACGCCCCTCCTTCATCATCCGCTGATCGCTTCCAGCTCTGCCACGACCATGGATTCCGCGGAGCGAGCCTTGATCGTGACTGCGCTGGCCGGAGATGATGAGGCCTTCGAAAAGGTCATCCGCCTGTATAGCCGCAAGGTTTACGTCGTGGCCTACGCGATCCTGCAGGATCAGGCGGAAGCCGAGGACATCGTCCAGGACACCTTTCTGAAAGCGCACCAGGCAGGCCGTCGTCTGCGTGAGCCGGAGAAATTTCCGGCCTGGCTTTTGACCGTCGCTCGCAACGGATCGCGTGATCGACTTCGACGCCGGCGTCCCCAGGCTGACGAGAAAACGTTCGAGACGCTCGCCGATGACCGTGTCGCCACGCCCGGTTCGGCGTTGGAGCAGCAGGAAGTGCAGGCGCATCTTCGCCGCGCCTTGGGAAAATTACCAGAGGAGCATCGCACCGCCCTGACGCTCCGTTACCTGGAGGGGCTCGATTACCGGACGATTGAAACCACGATGGGCCTGAGCAACGGCGCGTTGCGCGGAATTCTAGGCCGCGCGCTTGGCACCCTGCGCCGCATGCCCGGGTTCGAGTCCATGGAAAGGCAGAGCCTATGAAACCCACTTTACCGTATGATCCCCGCAACGATGCGCTCGACGAGTTAATCGCCGCTGCTTTACACAGCGAGTTAACGCCGGAAGAGCGCACTCAATTTGAATCCCGTCTGCAAAACGAACCCGCCGCCCGCGCGGCTTATCAGGAGTCCCAGCTTATGCACGACCTACTCGAAAAAACTCACCAGACCGCCCAGCCCGATCCCGCCTTTGAACAGCGGATGATTTCCGGCACTCGCCGAAAAATTCAGGACAAGGAACGTCACCGCGAAACTGCATGGGAAAGCGTACTGGTTTTGTGGAATGCGGTAAGGGGATTCCTGAGCAACCGGCTCGTGTCGCAGTACGTCGCTGCCTGCGCGGTTATTGCGGTTCTCGTCAGTCTTACTGTTCCGGCTGTTACGGGCGGACTTCGGAAGACTAAGCAAACTACGTTACTGCAGGAAGCCAGGGCTAATGCATTGGCCTATAAGGCTCCGATTAACGACTTTAAGAGGACTTACCTACCTACTGCCGCTTCACCACCGCCTCCGGCTACCACCATGCCCTCCGTTCCTCAATCTACGGATCAATCCCCTACAGTGACCATGACTGGTCAGGCCGCACCTGCTTTTAATATTCCTCTGCCTGACATGAAGCCGAACCAAGGTCCAACTGGTAATACTTCGATATCACGTCTTGCCTCTGTTAAAAGCACAGTTCAAGGCTGGGGTAAGGATGCAGCTACCAACTCATCTTCCTTACAAGCGATGGACATGCTTGCCAAAAATGGAGATGGAACTCCGAAGGACAAGACGTGGGATGAACAAAAAACGGCGACTCGAGCCAAAGCTTCGGAAGCCCCAACTCTCGACGCCTCCCGCAAACTCATTCGCAACGCGGAACTTGAGCTGGAAGTGAAAAGCTTCCAGACAGCGATGGATCAGATCTCAGCGTTGACCAAGGACGCGGGAGGCTACGTTGACACGAATAGTTCCGAACGGGGAGGCAATGGCAAGTTGCAGGGCGTGGTCGTGGTGAAGGTGTTGCCGCAAAATCTTGATGCCTTCCTGCTCAAGCTGCGCGACCTGGGCGAACTCAAGAACCAGGCGCTCAAGACCGATGACGTGACCAGGGCGTATTTCGATACGCAGGCGCGATTGGACAATTCGCGACGGATGGAGGAGCAGTTGCAGGAACTCCTCAAGCACGACAACGGCAAGGTTTCTGATTTGCTCCAGGTTGAACGCGAACTGGGACGCGTCCGCGGCGAGATCGAGCAGATGCAGGGGCAACTCAAGCGCTACGATTTCCAGGTGCAATACGCCACCGTAACCATGCGGGTGATCGAGAAGGACCTTAACCAGGCGGCGGCCTACCTGCTTAAGGAACAAGACGACTTCTCCCTCTTCGCCGCCGACGTGGAAGGAACTTTGCAACAGGCGCGGCATGCGGCGGAAGATTTCAAGGCGCAAATCCTGACCGCCAACCTGAACCATAATTCCGGTACGGATGTCTCGGCGGAACTCGAGGTCATGGTTGCGCCCGAACAAATCGAGCCATTCCTCGCGCAAGTGAAGACTTTGGGCCGAGTGTCCAACTTCACCCGCCAGACCCAGCGCGTGGCCAAGGACGGCGGCAACAGCGAGCATCCTGCCGATCAACCTCTGACGGAAAAGGACAAGGTGCAGGTTCACCTGAGCATCCGCTCCGACGACGAATCGCCCCGGCAACAGACCGATCTCTCCGTGCTCGCCCTCGGTGTGGACGACAAGGCCCAGCAAATCAAAAAAGATGCGACCATCTCCGGAGTGGAAGTGAAGACCTCAAGCTTCGAGCGCGAACCCAACGGCATGGAGACAGCGCAGTTGACCTTCCGACTGCCGATGTCCAAATATCCTGCCTTTGTGGGAACCCTGCAGAAACTAGGCAAGGTCGAGACGATGACCGTTCATCGTGACGATCAGCCCGATCAAACGCGCTCGGATGATTCTGCTCCGGTCGAGATCAGCCTGCGGATGCACAATCAGGGGGACATCGTTGCGGATAATAATGGCCTGTGGGCAACTTTACGCCGGACGTTCGGCGAGGGTGTCGCCGTGTTGCTCGGCAGCGTGAGCACGATCTGCATCGTCATGGCATTTCTCGCGCCGTGGGTTTTCGTGCTGGCACTTCTGGTCTGGTTGGGCCGCCGGATTTATATCTGGCGGAAGAAGTAGTCGGCTGTAGCGGCGGTCTATGACCGCCGACGCATTTAGAATAAAACGTGAGTGGAAAAACGGCGGTCATAGACCGCCGCTACAGTCCGAGGAAACATTTGAAGTGCGAGGGCGATCAACCGCCGCTACATTATAAAGATCATGAGCAAGCCGCATCGCGTTGTTTTGGGCATCACCGGGTCTATTGCGGCCTATCGTGCCGCGGAACTGGCCAGCACGCTGACCAAGGAAGACGTCGAGGTCGACGTGGTGCTGACCGACGAAGCGCTGCGCTTCATCACGCCGCTGACTTTCGCGGCGCTCACCCGTCGCGAAGTCTACACGCGCACAAACGATGCGCTGCGTGATGGCCAGCCCGCGCACATTTCGATCGGCGATCAAGCGGAACTCGTGGTCGTTGCCCCGGCCACGGCGAACCTCATCGCGCAGGCCGCGCACGGACTCGCGCCGGACTTGCTCACGTCGCTCCTGCTCTCAACTCCTGCTCCGGTCATGATCGCTCCGGCGATGAACGGCAAGATGTGGCATCACCCGGCGACGCAGGACAACGTGAATCTTTTGCGCAAACGTGGAGTCGAATTCATCGGCCCCGAAGCGGGCTTGCTTGCGTGCGGTTACGAAGGGCTCGGACGTTTGTGGCCTGTTCCGGAAATCGCGCGCGAGATTTTTTCGCGCCTCAAACGTTGAGAAATGCGAAATTTTTCCGCAAAAAGTTGCGCGAACGAAAAAAGGCGCGCAAAAAAATCTTTCGATTTATTGAAATTACATTTGACGCATTCACCTGAAAAATTTAATTGTTATGCAGTGATCAAATTCCATTTGCACGATTTTGCGCGAAAAGCGCAATTTGAAAAGGGGGTGATTCTCCATGGCAACTAAGAAGAAGGCCCCGGCCAAAAAAGCGAAGAAACCCGCCAAGAAGAAGAAATAGTCTTCTGACGAAGTTTTGAGAAGGGAGAGATTCGAAAGGATCTCTCCCTTTTTGTTTCTAGTGACTTACCACTTGCGGGGGAAACGTTGCGCAATCCCCTCGAGAATCTCCTGCGGCAAGGTCATCTCCTCCGGCCAGCCGCGCGTATAACCTTCACCGACAATCTTCCGTGTGGCGTCAAAGCCGACGTGCGAACCGATATTGGCCACGGTGGGCGCATGATCGAGGCTATCGCAAGGCCCCTTGGTCATGATGCTGTCCCGTTGCGGATCGATATTGGCGCAAAGATGGAAGAGCACATCGCTGGTGTCGTGGACGTTCACGTGCTCATCGACGACAACGATGATCTTGGTGAACATCATCTGCCCCATGCCCCAAAGGCCGTGCATGATCTTGTAGGCCTGATATGGATACTGTTTTTTGATGCTGACGAAGACGAGATTGTGGAAGACACCTTCAGCAGGTAGCGCCATATCGACGATTTCCGGAAAGTTCATTTTGAAGACGGGCAAGAAGAGCCGCACGCTTGCCTGACCGAGATAGAGGTCTTCCATCGGCGGCTTGCCCACAATAGTCGCTGGATAAATCGCGTCGCATCGATGGGTGATGCAGGTGACGTGAAAGACCGGATAGTTGTCGACCGGCGTATAAAAGCCGGTGTGATCGCCGAACGGCCCTTCCGCCCGCAGCGGCTCCGTTGGATCGATGTAACCCTCGATGACAAAATCGGAGTGAGCGGGAACTTCAAGGTCGATGGTTTCACACTTCACCAGTGGCACCGATTTTTTCCGCAGGAATCCCGCGAGGAGAACTTCATCGAGTCCGTCGGGCATTGGAGCCGTCGCGCAGAAGGGCATCACCGGATCGCCACCCAAACAGACCGCCACCGGCATGCGCTGACCGGTTTCGTAATAGCGCTTGCCGTGACGCGCCGCGACCTTGTGCATCTGCCAGTGCATTCCAGTCGTACATCCATCGAAAATCTGCATGCGGTACATGCCGATATTGCGGTCCTTGGTGTCGGGGTCCTGCGTGTAGACGGTAGGCAGCGTGACGAAAGGGCCGCCATCTTCCGGCCAGCATTTCAGAACGGGCAGGGAGGTGAGGTCGAAATCGGGCGTCGTTCCCTGATCAAACCGGACGATGACGTCCTTGCACGGACCGGTGCGAACATGGGCGGGACGCGCATGAATGACATCAAAGCCCTCGCGCAAAAGCGCCCATGCTTCGCTAAGTGACTTCGGCGGCTTGGCTTTGAGCAAAAAGGCAATCTGATCCGCCACTTCGTCAACATGCTCGACCTCCAGGGCCATGGCCATGCGTCGCACGGAACCAAACGCGTTAATCAGGATGGGAAAGGCAGAAATTTTACCTGTGGGCAAAAGAGGTTTTTCGATCAGCAGCGCCTTGCCGCCGTTGGGTGATTTCATTTCGCGATTCGCCAGAGCGGTGATTTCAAGCTCGGTGCGAACAGGTTCAGTGATGCGGATCAGTTCACCGGAGGTTTCCAGCTTGCCCACAAAATCGCGCATGGAAGAAAAGGCCATGAGACAAAGTGTAGCGATGGCCTGCCATCGTCGCACTTTTATTCGTCAGGACCAGAGTTGGCATTAGACGCAGGCGTGGTTAAGAATAGGTATGGGTACGGTGCGACTCTATCTAACGACAACGGCTGGGGAACAGTGGAGTTCCGTCGGCGCGCCCTGGTTGAGAGAGCAGGCAGCCCGTGCTTGGAGAAGTCCGAAACCGGTTGTCGTGCTGACACCCAGTCGCGCGGAGAGTTTTTATCTGCGTAGCCGCCTCGTAGAGGAGAAAATTTCTTTTCTCGGTCTCCGTTTCTGGACACCAAGCGATGCGCGTAAATTTTTGCTCGGAGAACTGCTGCCCCATATCAAAGTGAGCTCACAAGCCGAACTGAGACTTCTGGCCCGATCCTGTGCGGAAAAGTTATTACAGAGCAAAACCGTGCCCGAGCGAGCGACCTTGGTCAGTGTGGCAAGAGAACCGGGAGCATTCCTGCGCGCCTACGATCTGCTGCTTGGAGCGGGCTGGAATCCGGCCAAGGAAGGCGATATCCATGGACGATTGCTGGCCCATGAAATGCAGCGGGAGCTGGAGAAACGAAAGCTCTTCACGCAAGCGGGGTTGCATCGTCGGTTATGGCAACAAAGCACGGCGCAAGAAGAACCGGCCCTGTCGAATCTCCTCGTCGTTGGCTTTAATGCCACACATTGGCCGCTCTGGGATTTATTGCGAACCAGTGTTGCCTGTGCGGAACAAGCGGTCGTTGCGCTTTCGGCTCCACGCGTTTTCGCCGAGGAAGTCGATCAACTCTGGATCAGCTCATGGGAAGAAAGCGCCGGAGTTTCCGCGGAAATTCCCGAAAGCGACACTAACGAAAGCGGCGAGGGAACTTTTACCGAATTGGTTGCTTCCTACGAACGCGGCAACCAAAACGAAACCGTCCAATCGGACATCTCCTTTTTGGTCACTGCGGAGCCGGCGTCCCAAGCGCGCGTGATTGTATTACAAATGCTCGACTATCTGAAATGCGATTCGTGCACGCGCCTCGGCATTGTCTTTGCGGAAGCCAATGCGCTTGCCTTGGCCGTAGCCACGCATTTGCGGGAATTTGGCGTGCCCTTCGATGACGGCACCGGGGCGATCCAGCCGGGTCTCTTTGAAAAGCGATTTTGGAAAAAATGGATTGAGCTACAGGAGGAACCTTCTGTTTCAAGACTTGTTCACTGGGTGCGCGCCTGCGAGTCGCAGCAAGTCTCCTGCGGAATGGAAGAACTTTCCGCCCTGGAGTTGGCCAACGTCCTGGAGAATGCCCTCGGAGAAACGTTGGTCGATGATCTGAATTTTCTGGCGCGTCATCTAAAAGAAACTTCCACCGGACGTCGCGCGGGCATCGTGGCCGATTTTTTACGCAAGCGCCTCGACTTACCGAAGGAAGCCTCCTTTGCTGAATTTTTGGCGCTAACGCGTGAAGTCGCAAAAACGCTCGACTGGAAAGAGCATCTCGAACAATTACCCACTCAGCCACCTCTCGGCGCATTACCAAGAGACGCGATTCTTTCGCGGCGTACTTTTCTCGAATGGCTGAAAGAATCGACCGATTCACGGGAACGGACGCGAAGCCCGGATGGAAATCACTTCTATGGGAAAGTGCATCTTCTCATCTATGCGCAGATGACAGGACAAACCTGGAGTCATCTTATCCTGACGGGCCTGAATGAAGGCGTCTGGCCACGACTTTTCGAAATCGGGGCTTTCGGCTCACGCTATGAATTGATGGCGCTCAATCAACAAGCGCGTTCGTTAAATCGCCTCAGTACGGCCCAGGGCACCCAAGGACTGGGACACGAAACCGTACGGAAGGACAGGGGACATTGTCTTTTACCGCTTGAGCAGCGGGACTTGGCCCTGCGCGATTTGTGTG
>Ga0307511_10000056_pt1 | contig 93598 bp, 89 predicted proteins | sample 13_EM_MG_FD_200266 | JGI IMG/M metagenome (GOLD analysis project Ga0307511, IMG submission 200266) | Populus trichocarpa ectomycorrhiza microbial communities from riparian zone in the Pacific Northwest, United States - 13_EM | ecosystem: Host-associated > Plants > Roots > Unclassified | place...
GTGCTATTATGGGCTTGTGCCGGCGGGCCGATAGCTCCAATGGCTTAGGCTACCGGCAACCGCACGCCGCCGGCGCATCCGGTGTTATCTTTGCGCGGCGGCATCAGTTAGCGGGCCACGTACCAACAACAAAGAGACAATTCCGTGCTCAAGCGAATCTTCATTTTTGTCGTCGGCCTCTTGCTGGCCCTGATCGCGGTAGTCGCGGTCAATACGTGGCGCACCTCTTCGCGCCAGATCGCCGCTGCCCCGGTGGCTCCACTCAAGATGGACGAAGCCGCGGCTGCTGAACGCCTGGCCGCGGCGGTGCGCATTGCCACCGTTTCCTCGGCTAGCGATCCAAAGGCCAGCAGCGCCGCCTTCGAAGCCATGCACCGCCACCTGGAGCAGAGCTTTCCACGCGTGCATGCCCAACTCAAGCACGAGCGCATCGGCACCGGTGCCAATGGCGCCGCCGGCCCCAACGACTACGCCCTGCTCTACACCTGGCCTGGACGCGATTCCGCCGCCAAGCCGGTCCTGCTGATGGCGCATATGGACGTGGTCGCCGTCGACGAGGCGAGCGCGGCGCAATGGGCCCAGCCGGGCTTCTCCGGCGCGATCAAGGACGGCTACATCTGGGGCCGCGGCGCCTGGGACAACAAGAGCAACCTGATGAGCCAGCTGGAGGCCATCGAGACCCTGCTCGCCAGCGGCTTCCAGCCGCGCCAGACCATCATGCTGTTCTCCTGCGCCGACGAGGAAGTCGACGGCCTGCGCGGTTCGAACGCGGCGGCGGCGCTGATGAAGCAGCGCGGCGTCCGCTTCGACTTCGTGATCGACGAGGGCCTGGTGGTGACGCAAGGCCTGATGCCCGGCGTGGCCGCGCCTGCCGCGCTGATCGGCATCGCGCAAAAGGGCTACGTCACCGCCGAGCTTTCGGTGGACCTGCCCAAAGGCGGCCACTCCTCGATGCCGCCGCGCGAAAGCGTGATCGGCACTCTCTCGGCCGGCCTGGCGCGCCTGCAGGCCAACGACTATGAAACCCGCCTGGACGGTGTGCCGGCGCGCATGCTCGAGCACCTGGGCCCGGAGATGGGTTTTCCGAACAACGTGGTGATGGCCAATCTCTGGCTGTTCCGCCCGCTGGTGGCCTCCAAGCTGGCCGCTTCCGACACCACCCGCGCGCAACTGCACACCACCACGGCGATTACGGTAATGAACGGCGGCATCAAGGACAACATCCTGCCCTCGCGCGCCCAGGCGCTGGTGAACTTCCGCATCCTGCCCGGCGAGACCTCCGACAGCGTGATCGAGCACGTGCGCCGCGCGGTGAACGACCCCCGTATCACCGTGACCAAGCCGAACCACTCGGTGTTCGAGCCGACCCGCGTCGCCAGCATCACTTCAAGCGGCTACCAGGCGATCGAGAAGAGCATCCGCGAAGTGTTCCCCGGCAGCGTGGTCGCGCCTGGGTTGTTCACCGCGCGCGCCGACGCCGGCTACTTCGACGGGGTGGCGGACAACGTCTACCTGTTCTCGCCGGTGCGCATGGGCGTGGACGACGGCGCGCGCTTTCACGGCGTCAACGAGCGCATATCGGTGGCCAACTACATCGAGATGATCAACTTCTACCACCGCCTGCTCCGCAACGCGGCGGGCTGATCGCCGCTTCAGGCGGCCTGCCACCGCAAGGGCGCGGGCAGCGCCCCGCTCGCATATTCCACATGCAGCACGCGGCGCCGCGCCGGACGCGCGGCCTTCGCGGAGGCATGCAGCAGCAGGGGCCGCATCGCCAGCACGTCGCCCGTTTTTGCAGTGCAGACAATCGCTTCGCGTTCGCGCAGCAGCGCGGCATGCCGCGTCTCGTGCAGCCGCCCCAGATCATGCGAACCGGGCAGCACCTGCAAGGGCGCGTTGTCGTCGTCGCAATCGTCCAGGTGCAGGCGCAGGGCCAGCATGCATTCAAGCACCAGGGCCGGCGGCCGCGCATGCCACACGCCTTCCTTCAGCGACCAGGCGCCGAAGCCCTCCACTTCGCGGCGTTCGTGCACCGGGATGCTCAGGTCCTGGTGCCAGGGCACGGCCCAGTTCGATTGCGGCGTCTTGTCGAACAGGATGGCGCGCACCGCGCACGCGGGCGCCTGCAGCAGCGCTTCCGCCAGGCCGTCAAGCGTACGCCTGGCCGATGCGTTCACCAGCGGCCAGGCATTGCGCAGTCCACCGGCGCGCGCCGGCGCATCCGGAAAGGCCGCGGCCAGTTCATGGCATGTATTGGCATCGAGGGCGTTGCGCAGCAGCACGTAGCCTGCTTCGCGCAATTGCGCGACTTCCGCTCGCGGCGCCATGCCGGGCATGCGCTCGACGCCCTACTGCACCCGCCCGAGCAGGTCTTCGAGATGATCGTTGCTGGTGTAGTGGATCACCAGCTTGCCGCCCCTCTTGCCGGCGGCGATCTCGACTTTGGTGCCGAGCTTTTCCGACAGATCCTCTTCCAGGCGCTCGATGTCGCGCGAGCGTTTCGGCGCCGGCCTGGCACCGACCTCGCCCATGCGCGGCGGATCGAGCAGGAGGCGCACCGCGTCCTCGACGGCGCGCACCGACATCTGCTGGTCGCGGATCTGCGGCGCCAGTTGCAGTTGCATCGTACCGGGCAGCGCAAGCAGCGCGCGCGCATGGCCCATGTCGATCTCGCCGGCGTAGAGCATCTCCTGCACCGGCTTGGGCAGGTGGACCAGGCGCAGCAGGTTGGCCACCGCGCTGCGCGAGCGGCCAACCGCTCGCGCCACCTCTTCCTGGGTCAGATTGAATTCGTTCATCAGGCGCGTCAGGCCCTGCGCCTCTTCCAGCGGGTTGAGGTCTTCGCGCTGGATGTTTTCGATCAGCGCCATCGCGGCGGCGGCGTGGTCCGCCACGTCGCGCAGCACCACCGGCACCTCGGTCAAGCCGGCCAGGCGCGCGGCGCGGGCTCGGCGCTCGCCGGCGATGATTTCATATTTGCCGCCCTCGATTCTGCGCACCAGCACCGGCTGGATCACGCCTTGCGCCTTGATCGATTCGGCCAGTTCGGCCAGTGAAGCCTGGTCCATGCGCGTGCGCGGCTGGTACTTGCCGGGCTGCAGCAGGTCCAGCGGCAGGGTCTGCGGGCTGTCGGGGGCGCGCGGCGCTTCGGGCTCGGGCTGGTTGCCGGAAAGCAGTGCATCGAGGCCGCGGCCCAGGCCTTTGTGTTTGGTTGCCATGATGATCGTCGGAATGCTCAGTGGTTATGGTTGCGCCCGCGCATCAGTCACGCGGAGATGTGTCCGGCCGCCAGGCCGGCTGCGCACCCACCAGATGGGTGGTGCGCGCGTCGTGTTCAGGAATGCAGACGAAATCGGCCCCCGTGTCGTAAAGCCTGTAACCGGCCTCGCCGAGCAGATCCGCGAGGACCTGCTTGCCGCTTTTGACATGCTCGATATGCATCAGCGGCTTGTGCCTGAGCAGGGTCTCGCGGGCTCCCGCCAGGACATCGGCTTCCATGCCTTCGACATCGATCTTCATCACGTCCACGCGCGCCAGCCGCATCGCATCGATGCTGTTCATCTCGATCTCATCGAACACGCCATCCACCGCCTGCTGCCAGGCATCCGACTGTGTCTCGCGATTCAGCTCGACGCTGCCGAAGCCGCCAAACTCGCGGTAGTTCAATCGTGGCAGGCGCGCGGTACCGGCGGACGCGCCGATCGCCAGCAAGTGGCAGCGCACGTTGTCGAGACTATTGAGGGCCAGGTTGCCGGCCAGCATGTGGAACATCGCGGGCTGCGCCTCGAACGCATGCACGGTCCCGCCGGGCCCGGCGGCCCGCGCCATCACCACGCTGGCCACACCGATATTGGCGCCGACATCCAGCACCACCGGATCGGGCGGCGCGGCCAGCACCAGTTGGCGCAGGATCTCCATCTGCTCAGGATCGCAGGCGCCGAAGTTGCTCAATTGATGCCCGACACCGGTGTCGTAGCGATTGATGATGAACAGGCCCTGATTGCTTTTGACCACTGCCGCGTAGCCGTCCTGATCACCGGGATGAATCACGCGCAGCAAGGGATGTTCGGCCAGATCGAGAAATTCCGGCACCGCCGCTTTCGCGAACCCCGACGGCGAGTCATACAGGCGGCCCAGCAGTTTTTTCAGCATTTTCCCCAGTCCCTCCGTTCCACCCGCTTACAGCTGCCAGACAAACTGGTGGCCCCGGTGCAGGCAGGGAATATCCAGATGCCTGAACCACTCATCGGCGAGATAGCCCTTACCGGTGAAGCCGCCTTCGGCAAGCACGAAATTGTCGTCAATGGCGATGATCGATCCAGGCCCCAGGCAGGGGCGTACCGCGATCAGTTCCTTGATGTGGTGAAAGGCCGAGGGAAACGGGTCGGCGGCGTCAAAATCGTAGGAGTCGAGATAGAGCATGTCGATCTGCCGCGCGCCCGGCGAGGCGGCAAAATCGTAGAGAAAGCGCACCGAATCGCCGGTATGCGCCTGCACCATCTCGCCACACTCCTGGCGCACCACAACAGCCGCCTGCGGATCAAGATCCACGGTATGGATCTCGCAGTCGTAGAGCAGTCCAAACTCTTTCCACAGCGCCGTGCTCTGGCCGTCCCAGGCCCAGTTGCCGGGAGTGCGCATGCTTCCGGTCTCGATGATCAGCGCCGGCGCGGCGCGCCCCCGGCAGCGAGCCTCCAGGCGCTCGAAAATAGCGCGAAAGCCGTCCGCGCGCACGCCCAGCAGCGGCGCGAAGGACTTTTCGTAGTGGGCGAGGAAGGACGGCGGCGCTTCCGGACCCGATCCCGCGCCGGCGAAGTTCTTCCATATCCGTTTCAACATGGGGCGGGGCTCCCGGTCCGTTGTCCACATCGCGTGGTCGCGGGGCTCACGATTGCGGGCTCCACGGATGCGCGTCCGCGACCAGCCCCGCCTTGCCTGGATGCCCCTGGGGAATGCAGACGAAGTTGTCGCGCACGTCGTAAAGTTCGTAGGCAGCATCGTGCAGGACCTGCCACAGCGCAGCCTTGTCCCCCTTCATGTATTCGAGGTAGATCAGCGGCCGATGCGCGCGGATGGCGGCGGCGGCACCGGCGAGAACGTCGGCCTCCATGCCTTCGACGTCGATCTTCATCAGATCGACCCGCTCCAGGCCCATCGCGTCGATGCTGTTCATCGGCACTTCCTCGAATTGCCCGTCCTTGGCCTGCTGCTGGGCATCGGACTGCCGCGCGCGGTTCAACTCGACGCTGCCGAAGCTGGTCCGCTCGCGATAGTCCAGACAGGGTACGCGCGCCATGCCGGCAGCGGCGCCCACCGCCTGGTAATGGCAATGCGTGTTATCGATGCCGTTCAGGGCGACGGTACCCGCCAGCATGTGAAAGATGTGCCGCTGCGCTTCAAAGGCATGTACCCTCCCCGCCGGGCCGGCGATGCGCGCGAGCAGCACCGTCGCCACACCGATATTGGCGCCGATATCCAGGAACACCGCGCCAGGGGCGGCGGTGCGAGCCATCATTTCCAGGTTCCGCATCTGGAGGGCGTCGTATTCATTGAATTCGCGCAGTTGCCAGCCCACCCCCAGGTCATGGCGGTTGACGATGAAATAGCCCTGCGCCGAATTGATCACGTCGGCGTAGGCCTGCTCACCCAGAAACTGCACGACGCGCACCTCACCGCCCGGCGCCAGGCCCACCGTCTCGGGCAGGGTCGGCACGGCGGCAGGCGCGGCGCCGATGCGTCCAAGCAGTCTGCTCAGCATGTCCTAGGCTCCCCTCACCCGCTCGATCATCTCGTTCGCGAATTCAAGATAGGCCTGCGCGCCCTTGGCGGCACGATCGAAAGTGACGCCGGGCTGGCCGTAGGACGGCGCTTCGGCCAGGCGCACATTGCGCGGGATCACCGCCTTGAATACCTTGTCGCCGAAATGCTGCTCGAGCTGTTCGGAAACCTGCGCGGTAAGCGTGGAGCGCGGGTCGAACATGACGCGCAGCAGGCCGATGATCTTCAGGTCCGGATTCAGGTTCGCATGCACCCGCTTGATGGTGTTGACCAGGTCGGACAAGCCCTCGAGCGCGTAGTACTCGCACTGCATCGGGATCACCACGCCGTGCGCGGCGCACAGCCCGTTCAGGGTCAGCATGGAGAGCGAAGGCGGGCAATCGATCAGAACGAAATCGTACTCGGCATCGACCTTGGCAAGGGCTTCCTTCAGGCGCATCTCGCGGCGCTCCTCGTCGACCAGCTCGACTTCGGCACCGGCCAGTTCGCGATTGGCCGGCAGCACGTGCAGCAGGCCGGACTCGATCGCGGGCGAAGCCTGGCGCGCGCCGGCGACGTCGGTCATCTCGAGCAGCACCTGGTACACCGAACTGGTGAGGGCGCGCTTGTCGACGCCGCAACCCATGGTGGCGTTGCCCTGCGGGTCCAGGTCGACCAGAAGGGTACGCTGGTTGGTGAGTGCCAAGGCTGCCGCGAGATTGACGGCGGTGGTGGTCTTGCCGACTCCGCCTTTTTGATTGGCGACGGCGAATATTGCGGCCATAGTTCCTTTCAGTCAAAAGCCAACCCTTGCTTTTGACTGGCTCTAACCCGGGTTGAAATCATCCAGCCTCATTTACGTGGATGAGCTGATGATTCCAACTACCTGACTGTTACGAAAACCCCGCGCCAACCACCGGCGCGGTCCCCTGTTTCTTCAAGCTGCGCGCAGCACCACCAGGTGACGCTCGGCGTCCACGCCCGGCACCTTGAGCGTATGCACGGTATCGAGCCGGCACGGCGCGGGCAGTTGTGCGATCTCGTCGTGCGGATGCACGCCCTTCATCGCCAGCCACTCGCAGCCGGGGGCGGCGAGCAGCTCGGTGAGATGAAAGAACTCATACAAATCCGAAAAGGCGCGGCTGACGATCTGCGAGTACTTCGCCGACGGCTGCCAGGCCTCGACACGGTCGCCGGCCACTTCCAGGTTGTCGAGCTTGAGCTCGGCCTTGGCCTGGCGCAGGAACGCGGCTTTTTTATGGTTCGAGTCGAGCACCGTGATCTTCAGGTCGGGCAGGCCGGCGCCGGCGAAGATCGCCAGCGGAATGCCCGGCAGGCCGCCGCCGGAGCCGACGTCGAGCAGGCGCCCCGGCTTGATGTAGCGCGCCACGGTCAGCGAGTCGAGCAGATGCAGGTTGACCATCTGCGCGCGGTCGCGGATCGCGGTCAGGTTGTAGGTGCCGTTCCACTTGGCAAGCAGGTCGACATAGGCGAGCAGCTTGTCGCGGGCTTCGCAAGGCAGGGCCAGGCCCAGTTGTTCGAGGCCGGCGTCGAGGGCGGGCGAAAGTTCGTGGCTCATGCAGCTATTCTGTCTTTCGGGCCGAAGCCTTTTTTGAGGTGCACCAGCAACAGGGAAATCGCCGCCGGGGTGATGCCCTGGATGCGCGATGCCTGGCCGATGGTCTCGGGTTGATGCTGGTTCAGGCGCAGCTGTACTTCTTTCGAGAGGCCGCGCACCTGCGCGTAGTCGATCCCGGCCGGCAGCTTCATTTGTTCGTAACCCGCCGCGCGCTGCACTTCGTCGGCCTGGCGGTCGATGTAGCCCTGATACTTGGCGCGGATTTCGATCTGCTGGATCGCCTGGTCGGCAATCTCGGCGTCGAGGGCGGCGGGCGCCAGGGTCTGCTCTTCGCCGGGCTTGCCAAAACTTAACGTTGCAAGTGTCTCATAGCTCACATTGGGGCGCGCCAGCAGGTCCAGCAGGCTGTACTCGCGCTCCATGCCGGTCCCCAGAACCCGCTCTGCTTCTGCCTTTGCGACAATGTGAGGGTTCACCCACGTGGATTTCAGGCGTTCCGTTTCACGCGCCACCGCTTCGCGCTTGCGGCTGTACATGTCCCATTGCGCGTCGCCCACCAGGCCCAGTTCGCGGCCCTTTTCGGTCAGGCGGAAATCGGCGTTGTCTTCGCGCAACGAGAGGCGATACTCGGCGCGGCTGGTGAACATGCGGTAGGGTTCGGTCACGCCGCGCGTGATCAGGTCATCGACCAGCACACCGAGATAGGCTTCGCCGCGCCCTGGGCACCAGGGGCCGCGGCCCTGCACTTCGAGCGCGGCATTGGCACCGGCGAGCAGGCCCTGGGCAGCGGCTTCTTCGTAGCCGGTGGTACCGTTGATCTGGCCGGCGAAATACAGCCCGGCGATGGCCTTGGTGGAGAGGCCGCTGGTCAGGCCGCGCGGGTCGTAATAATCATACTCGATCGCATAGCCCGGGCGCAGGATATGTGCGTTCTCCAGCCCCTTCATCGAGCGCACCAATGCGAGCTGGATGTCGAAGGGCAAACTGGTGGAGACCCCGTTCGGATAGATCTCGTGCGTCGTCAACCCCTCGGGTTCGAGGAAAATCTGGTGGCTGTTCTTGTCGGCGAAGCGGTGGATCTTGTCTTCGATCGACGGGCAATAGCGCGGACCGACGCCTTCGATCACCCCGGTGAACATCGGCGAGCGGTCCAGGCCGGAACGGATGATGTCGTGGGTACGCTCGTTGGTATGCGTCACCCAGCACGGCAACTGGCGCGGGTGCATGGCGCGCGTGCCCATGAAGGAGAACACCGGCACCGGGTCATCGCCCGGCTGCACGTCGAGTATGTCGAAGTTGATCGTCTTGCCGTCCAGGCGAGGCGGCGTGCCGGTCTTAAGCCGCCCCTGCGGCAGCTTCAGTTCTTTTAAGCGCGCGCCCAGGCTCTTGGCCGGCGGATCGCCTGCCCGGCCTGCTTCGTAATTGTTCAGGCCGACATGGATCAGCCCGGAAAGGAAAGTCCCGGCGGTCAGCACCACCGTCTTGCCTTTGAAGAGGATGCCCAGCTGCGTGACAACACCGGTGACCCGGTCGCCCTCCACTGTCAGATCGTCGACCGCCTGCTGGAAAATGGTCAGGTTGGGCTGATTCTCCAGCCGCCCGCGGATCGCCTTCTTATACAGAACGCGATCGGCTTGGGCGCGGGTGGCGCGCACCGCCGGCCCCTTGCTGGAATTGAGGATGCGAAACTGGATCCCTGCTTCATCGGTAGCGATCGCCATCGCCCCGCCCAGCGCATCGACTTCCTTGACCAGATGCCCCTTGCCGATGCCGCCGATCGACGGATTGCAGCTCATCGCCCCCAGAGTTTCGATATTGTGGGTGATGAGCAGGGTCTTCACCCCCATGCGCGCAGCCGCCAGCGCCGCCTCGGTGCCGGCATGGCCGCCGCCGACGACGATGACATCAAAACTGTCCGGATGGGTGTAAAGGGGCTGGGGCATGGCGCGCTCTCACAGCGAGGCAGCGAATTGGAAACCGTAATAGATGGGGATGGCGCGGGCCGATCACAGCCTCTCGGACCATCCGCAGGGAGGCGCATTATAGCTTTTCGGGCCGTCGCTTCATATGGTGCGGCGGCGTTGTTTCACGTGAAACAACAGTTTGGCCGGATTCCCCGGAATTCCTCTTACCCTCGACTTCCCGTTACAGATGGCCGAAGCCGGGCCGGCCTGCCCGCGCTGGCGGCTCGGCGGCGACCTCCCGGGCAATCGCACTGGCGGCCGCACGCAACCGCGCCGACAATTGGGCCGGCGGCTCCTTCAGACTGGCGAACAGGGCGAAGACTTCCTCCCGCAGGTCACGGTTGATCGACTCGACCTGGCGGCGCAGCTCCGCCGACGCCGGCTGGTTGCCCTGCGCTCCCAGTTGCGCGAGCACCTGTTGCAGGCGGGCGGCCAGACTGGCCTGCGCCGCCCGCCCCTCCTGCGGTCCGCGTGGCGCGTGCGCAAGCATCAGGCGCAACGCCAAGGCCAGTCCGGCCCGACGGGCGAAGTTGGCTATCAGCACAAAGGCTGCTAGCTTGAGCGGCCAGAACGCACTGAAAGCACCGAACAGGGACATCCGCGCCGCTTCCGTCCAGCCACCGTAAAACATCCACCACACCATGGCAACGGAGGCGATCACCACCGCCGTGTGCGTCTGTTCGCCCCACTTGCCGGCGTCCCGGGCGATCGCCTGAGGGCGCGGCGTCGCGGCGGCAAACTGCTCGCGCACCGCTTTTGTGGAGACGGCAGCCGGAATGGCCGCTGGGCGAGCAATCCGGACGGGCGCGGCAAGCCGGGCTGGCGCCGGGGAGTGGCTCGCGCGCCTGGCCGCATCCGGGTGAGCCGGCATCAACAACGCTTCGAGAGACGGGACTCCGGCATTGTCCAGCGGGAGATCCATCGAAACGGCCGATGCCGGAGGAAGATAGAGAGGCGGCGGGGCGGGCGCAACCAGGCGCCCCATCTCGGGATGCGCCAGTTCCACTGCAACCGGGGCGAATACCCGGAACGGGGCAAATATCGGAAATACCGGCGCCGGGGGCAGATTGGCCAGCACGTCCGGCACGGGCATCGGCACGAACAGCGGCGCAGGCAGCGACATCGGGTGCTCAGCCATTCCTGGGGCTCCGCCTTCAAGCCGTCAAATCGCGGCCCCCCATTGTTCCACGTGAAACATCGCCTGCCTAGCCGGCAGGGATCAGGCAGGTCAGACGGCGCGCCGGAATCCGCCCTCCAGGATTTCACCGCGCTCCAGGCGCTCGGCCATGGCCCGGATATCCCGTGTCAAGGCATCGGGGTTCTTCTCGTATTCGGTAATCTGGCGCCGGCTTTGCACCGCGACCTTGCGGCTGACCGATTCGACCAGGGCGCGCACCTGGGCCATTTCTTCATCACTGCTACCGTAGCGGCGCATGTCGGCCAGCAGATTCTGTTGTAGACCCAGAGCATCGCGTTGCGCCTGGGCGAAACCGGCAACCGCCGTGCCTTGCACATGCCGACGCATTTTGCGGCGGCGCGTACGCAAGGCGATACCGGCATGGACAAGAACCCAGAACAGGCTGAGCGCCAAGAGCAGCAGGCCAACGATGAACAGGCTGGCGCAGGCCAGGCGGCCGGGCGTCCCGAACTCCATATAGGTACGGCGCACGCCGGCAAGCATCGGGCTGAACAGGACCGCGAAGAAAATGCCGATACTGGCGGCGAAAGCGAACAGCAGGCTGCTGTCGATCAGGCGGCCCAGATGGTAATGGGGCTCGTCGGTAAAGCTGTAGGTATTGGCGGCGGCGGGAGGCGGTGAGGTCGGAGCAGGCATATTGTTGTTGATCGGCGTGGTTGACAGGGGGCTGGGAGGCATCCCTGGCTTGGGGCCGGGCGCCTGTTTCACGTGGAACACATGAATCCATTGTTCCCTCAGTGCCCGCAAAGCCATCCCCGCCTAAGAAGCAGAAAAAGGCCGCGATTCCCGCTTTTGCCCCGGTCGTCCGGCAACAAGCAAAAAAACAACATTCCTGAAAGCAGAAAGGCCGGTCAGGCAATTGCCCGACCGGCCTTTCTGCTTTCAGTCGCCGGCTTACCTGGCGGTACGAATCGCCGCCGGGCCGGCCGTGAGCCCGATACGCTGTTTGGTATCGACCAGCTTGTCCCTGACGATTTTCAATACCTGCAATTCCTTCTGCTCCTTGTTCTGCACCAGCAAGGTCTTGCTGTCAGCGGAAAACGCCACGCCCTGGGTCCACACGCCGCTGGACACCTGGGAGGTGTAAACCAGCTTCTGCCCCACTACCTTGTAGAGCTTGACCAGCCCGAGCGCATTATAGAAAGGCGAGTTGATCGGCTTGTTGCTGCCGTTCATGACCGTTACCGCGACATACTTGCTGTCCGGCGACAGGGCAATGCCCTCCGGCGTCTGCCCTGCCGTCACCGTCTCGACCACCCGCGGTGGGTTGGCCTGGGTGTCGATCAGGCTGATCGTATCAGCGTCGCCCTGCCCCATGCCAATGTTGGCGAGCACGGCGAAGTTGCCGGTGTTCGAGAAATGGATACCGTAAGGCCGGTAGCCGGCGTACAGGTCCTTTTTGATGTATTCGACCTTGTCCTGCTCGATCGCCAGCACGGCGACGCGGTTGTCACCGTCGCGCGTGACCAGGGCCATTTTGCCGTCCGGGCTGATGGCGATGCCCGAGGGGCCAGACTTGGGATTGCCCAGGTCGATCTTGCCCAGTGAGGTCAGCACCTTGTTGTTGATGGCGAACACCGAGACTGTGCCCTCCTCCCGGTTGGCCACCAGCGCCAGGTTGCCCTTGGCGGCGATGCTCACCCCCGCCGGACCCAGGCCGGTTTCGACCGTGGCGATCACCGCGGGCGGGCTGGCCTTCAAGTCGATCACCGACATGCGGTTGTCCGGCACCGTCTTGCCCGGGTCGGCCGGATCGATCTTCTGGTTCGCCGTCACCAGGGCAAAGCTCTCGTCCGGGCTGATCGCCACCGATTGTGGCGGGCCCACGATCGAGCCCGGCACCGCGAACTCGGCCACCAGCTTGGGTACCTTGCCACCCCTGGCCGGCGCCAGGTCGATGATCGCCAACATGTCCTGCCCGCCGGGGACGGTCTTGGCCACGCCGTTATCCAGGCGCATCTTGCCGTCACTGATGGAAAGGGCCAGTTCGGCCTGGGCGGTGGCAGCGCCCAGCAGGCCGGTGGCCAGCAAGGCAGCCGTCAGAAAAGAAAGGCGGGGCAAGCGAGTGAAAGCGGGCTTCATGCGGTCTCCTGTTGTTGTTTCACGTGGAACATCCCGGTTCCATGCGTGGCTGCGGTGCCGCGATGGCAGCATCCAGGCTGCCTGATTCGCGTAGCGGTTCGCGCGCAGGCGCCATCATGCGTCAAGCATCGCCACCGCGCCAGACCGGCCGCGCAAATAAAGCCTCCCGCCCCGTGGTGGCCGCCCTTATACTTCCGCCTCTGTCCGCGCTTCTTTCCATTCACTCCATTTATATATGGGATGGACGCTGCGTTGTTACCGGCTATACCCAATTACATCCATGAGTCTGCTGCGCAAATTTTTCGGCCCTTCCGCGGTTACCGCGCCCGCCCCTACCCAGGTCACTGAACCCGCCGCCCCGCGCGATGATAGCGAACAGCGACTCACCGCCGCCCTCGCCCTCGAAGGCGGCGAACGTGAAGCCGCCCTGCTCGCCGTTGCCGTCAGTTCGCGCCAGGCTACCATACGCCTGAGAGCGGCCAGCGCACTCACTACCCCGGAAGCCTGGCAAAGCCTGATGCAGGCCGTGCAGGACCGCGACCGCCGGGTCTGGAAACTGATGAAGGACCGCCTCGGCGGCGTGCGCCAGCAAGTCCGCGCCGAAACCGAACGCGCGGCGATCGTTACCGGCCTGGAAGAGATTTTGGCCCGCCGCCCGGTCGACCTGGTGCGCCTGGTGGACCTCGACAAACGCTGGGAAGCCATCCAGGCGGATATCGAAGCCGGGCCACTGGCGGATGTAAGAAGCCAAGTAAGCGCTCGCATTGAGAGCGAGCAAAAGGCCCAGTTCGAATTGCGCCGCGTCATCGCCGCCGCCAGCGCCGGCGCCGAACGCCTGGGCCAGCCGGACGCCGAGGTGGACGCGCTGGCGACCGAAGCGCAGGAATTGACCGCCGCGCTGGCCGCTGTCGATCCCGCCGACGCCCCTCCCGCACAGCTGCTTGAGGCCCAGGGCCGCATCTCCGCGTTCAACGACGCAGTCGCCGGTGCCAAGCTCACTCACGAACAGATGGAACACGGCCGGGTGCGTGCCCGCGAACTGCTCGGCCAGATCGAACGCCTGGAAGCCGCCTCCCTCGAGTTGTGCCAGAACCTCGAAACCGACTGGCAGCTGGTCAAGCTCGGCAACCACGCCGAGGACGAAGACCTGAAGCAGCGCTTCACCAGCGGCATCGCCACCCTGAAGGCGCCGCACGCCGAAGCCGAGGCCAAAGCGCGCGAAAAGGCGCAGCAGCAAGGTGCCGACAAGAAGGCGGTGCAGGAGCGCCTGCGCCAGTTGATCGGCGAGACTGAAGCCGCGCTCGAACAGGGCGCCGCGGCGATCGCCATCAAGCTCAACGACGAGATGCGCGTGCTGCGCAACACCGTCGGCCAGCTCTCCCCCGGCTGGAAGTCGCGCCTGGCTGCCGCCGAGAAGCAGGTCGCCAAGCTGCGCGGCTGGCAGCGCTACACCGGCGAGAAGCTGCGCGAAGAGCTGATCAACGCCGCCGAGAAACTCAAGGAAAGCCACCTCACCCCCGACCTGCTCGGCAAGGAAATCACCCTGCTGCAGGACGAGTGGAAAAAGCTCGACACCACGCAGGAAGGCGGCGCGCCCAAGACCCTGTGGGAACGTTTCCACGCCGCCACCAGCGTGGCGTACGAACGCGTCAAGGTGTACCGCGACAGCCAAGCCAAGGAGCGCGAAGCCAACGCCGAGAAGCGCCGCGCCCTGATCGCCGAGGCCGAGCCGATCAGCCAGTTGTTCGCTGAAGGGACCACGCCCACGCCCGAAGCCTGGAAGTCGCTGGCCGGCCAGCGCACCTCGCTGCACGACCGCTGGCAGGCCGCCGGTCCGGTGAACCGCAACGACATGAAGGAACTGCAAGGCCAGTTCGCCGCGCACATGAAGGCGCTCGATGCCGCCGCCGGCTTTGCGCGCAAGCAGGAGAAGGAACGCAAGAACGCGCTGATCGCCGAAGTCGATGCCGCATTGCAGGCGGCGATTGCCGCGATCGAAACACTCGAGGCCGCACCCGCCGCCGCGCCGGAGGCTGCGCCCGCGGCACCGGCGCGCAATGAACGCGGCCAGGAGCGCGGCGGCCGCAACGAGCGCGACGGCCGCGGCCCGCGTGACCGCAATGAACGAAGCGGTGACCGTGGCGACCGCGGTGGCGACCGTGGCAATGACAGGCGCGGCCCGCGCGATGCGCGCACCGGCAACGTCCCGGCGCAACTGCTTAACGCCATGCGCGTCGCGCAAGACGCGCAAAAGCGCTGGCAGGAACAGCGCCACCCGATGCCCCTGCCGCGCAAGGAAGAGCAACAGTTGTGGGAAGCCTTCCGCGCCAAGTGCTCGGCGATTTTTGCCCTGCGCGACGCCAAGCGCGAAGAGGAAAAAGGCAAGGCCGCCGCGCAGGAAGGCACGCGCGCCCTGGTGATCAACAACGTCATCGCCCTGGCCGAAGCCGCCGACCCGGTCGCCGCCAATGCACATCTCTCGCAGCTGTTCACCGAGTGGAACGCGATGGAGCGCCCGGACAATGGCTCGCGCAAGCGCTTCGACGACGCCGTCGCCCGTGCGCGCAACCGCATCGACGGCCTCAAGCGCGAAGCGGCCGCCGCGCTCGCCGGCAAGATGCTCGCGTTCGATACCGAGCTGTGCAAACTCGAACAGGCGCAGGCTGACGGCGCCACGGCCGATCCTGCCCCGCTCGCCGCGCAGATGGAAGAACTCGGCAAGACCCTGTCGCGCCACAAGGGCTTGAAGGCACGCGCCGAGCGCATCATCAAGGGCGGCGCCGCGCCTGCCGACTGGGCCAAGCTGATGGGCGCCGGCAGCGCTTCGCGCATCACCCTGCTGCTCGACCTCGAACTGACCCTGGGCGTCGATTCCCCGCCGGAACTGGCCGCGGCGCGCCGCACTCGCCAGATGGAACGCCTGGCCGACGCAATGAAAAACCGTGGCGCGAGCGCCAAGAGCCCGGAAGAGATGCTCGACGCCCTGCTCGCCTTGCCGGCTTCACCCTCGGAGAGCAATGTGGTGAGGCTGGCGGCAATCGTCGCGCATCTGGAGAAGCCGAAGCGCTAGCAACATCGGGACGCAGGCGATGTTCAAATTCGAATGGGACGAAACCAAAGCGGCAACGAATATTGCCAAGCATGGCGTGTCCTTTACCGAAGCGGCCACGGTGTTTGGTGACCCCTTGGCCTATACCTTTGCCGATCCTGATCACTCGATCGGCGAAGAACGCATGCTGACCATCGGCATCTCCGCGATCAATCGGGTCTTGCTGGTTGTACACACCGAAACAGTGGATGCGCTTAGGGAAGCACTGATTAAGTAGGCTACGCCCCCTTAACAACCCCCGATCCCAGAGCGAAGGTAATGTCGCCTCGCGCGGATTTCGGGACTTATTCAGCGCTTCCTTAGAATTATCAGTGTCCGCCGGGCAACCAGACATGAGCGACAAATCTATGAACAAGGTTAAGGAAATGCGCGCCGAATATAGCCGCGAAGACCTTGGTAAGGGCGTACGCGGCAAATACTTTGCGCGGTATTCAAAGGGCAGCAACCTCGTCTTGCTTGACGACAAGGTCGCCAAGGCTTTCCCGACCAGCGATTCCGTCAATGCGGCGCTGCTCGGCTTGCTGGAAATCGCAGAAGAGACGGCGCGTCTTACCCGCCCGGTCAATCGACGCCGCCGCTCCGCCTAGGCAGATTCAGCCACCGGGCAACCTGTCCCATTGCGGCGTCCCCGCGAACGCCTCGGCGAGAAAGTCGATCATCACCCGCACCTTCGCACTCAGGTGGCGACGCGTCGGGTACACCGCGAGAATGTCGATGTCCGCCATGCGGTAGCCGGGCAGCAGTTCCACCAGGCGCCCGGCGCGCAGGTCCTCGCCGACGATGAAGGTCGGCTGCCAGATCACCCCGCCCCCGGCAATCGCGGCGGCGCGCGCGGTGTCGCCGTTGTTGCATTGCATGGCGTAGCGCACCTTCACCATCTGGTCGACACCGTCTTCACCGCTCAGGTGCCACTCGTCGGCGGTGTGCGCATAGGTGTAGCCCAGGCAGGCGTGCCGCGCCAGGTCGGCCGGTACCTTGGGCGCCGGGTGGCGCAGCAGATAGCCCGGCGAGGCGCACACCACATTGCGTGAGGTCGCGAGCCTGCGCGCCGCGTGGGTGGTGGAACCGCCGCGCGAGATGCGGATGGCGAGATCAAAGCCCTCTTCGATGATGTCGACCACGCGGTCGGCCAGCGCGATGTCGAGCTCCACTTGCGGATGCAGCGCCATGAAGCGCGGCCACAAAGGCGCCAGGTGCAGGACGCCGAAGCTCACCGGCGCATTGACCCGCAGCCGGCCACGCGCCTGCAGGGTACGCGCCGAAGCCAGCGCCTCGGCCTCGGCCACTTCTTCCAGGATGGCGCGGCTGCGCTCGTACAACCCCTCCCCGCTTTCGGTCAGCGAGAGTTTGCGCGAACTGCGGTTGAGCAGGCGCGCACCCAGGTGGGCTTCCAGCTCGTTGATGTAGCGGGTGACGTTGGCTGGTGAAGTGTCCAAGGCATCGGCGGCGCGGGCGAAGCTGCCGCGCGCCACCACCGCGGCAAAGACTTCAAAGGCGCGCAACCGGTCCATATTTCGCTCGATCCTTCATAAAAGCTGAATGACTAATTCATTCTACGTGCCTTCCTTCATTTTTGCTGGACTCCTACAGTACGTCCATCGGCTGACGCAACCCGCGCCGCCCACCCAGACAGAAGGAAACCATCATGACCAAGACCAACACCCAAACCACCGGCCGCCTGGCCAACAAACGCGCCCTGATCACCGGCGGCACCAGCGGCATCGGCCTGGAAACCGCCCGCCAGTTCCTGCTTGAGGGCGCGCGCGTCGCCATCACCGGCACCAACCCCGAAACCATCGCGCAAGCCCGGGAAGCCCTGGGCGACCAGGCCCTGATCATCCGCGCCGATGCCGGCGTACCCGCCGAGCAGGAACGCGTGGCGCGCGAAGTCGCCGCCGCCTTCGGCGGGCTGGACACCGTGTTCATCAACGCCGGGGTGGCCGACCTGCGTCCCCTGGACCAATGGAACGAAGTGGCGTTTGACCGCTCGATCGCCATCAACCTCAAGGGCCCGCTGTTCCTGATCCAGGCCCTGCTGCCCCTCCTGGCCAACCCGGCCTCCATTGTGCTCAACACCTCGATCAACGCGCACATCGGCATGCCCAATACCAGCGTCTACGCCGCCACCAAGGCCGGCCTGCTGTCGCTGGCCCGCACGCTCTCGGGCGAGCTGATCGGCCGCGGCATCCGGGTCAATGCGGTCAGCCCCGGTCCGGTCTCAACGCCCCTGTACGGCAAGCTCGGCCTGGCGCCGGCGGATCTGGAAAAGGTGGCCGGCAGCATCCTCGCGCAAGTGCCCGCCAAGCGCTTCGGCGAGCCGAAGGAAATCGCCAAGGCGGTGGTGTTCCTGGCCTCCGACGAAGCGGCCTACACCGTCGGCGCGGAATTGATCATCGACGGCGGCATGGGTCTGTAGGACATTGGCGCATCGCGGCCGGGTGAATGCTGATTTCTCCCGTAAGACGATTGTCGGCAACCTGCCCAGCGCCGCGCGGTCCAACCCGCGCGCGCCAATCAAGATTGCGGACGTCACAAAAACACCGGCCCCTTGTCACACGGCCCTGTGGTTCGCTCCCTAGAATGCTCTCGCAATCGGGTCACGCAACCGCGCGGGCAGGGGTCCGCTCACTCAAGGAGAAGCAAAATGGCAAAGAAGGGTTCCAAAGGCCGCAAGACCGCCGTAGTCGCCACCGACGTCGATACCGCCGCCAGTCCCAAGCTGCACCAGAAGGGCCATGAAATCCAGGCCTGGGGCCACCTGATCAAGCTGCCCAACGCGCTTTCCGCCAAGGTTTGCGCCGCCAGCGTCGAACTGCTGAACCAGATGCTGGCCGACACCATGACCCTGCGCGACCTGTACAAGAAGCATCACTGGCAGGTTTCCGGCCCCACCTTCAACCAGCTGCACCTGCTGTACGACAAGCACTACGAAGAACAGGTGGTGCTGGTCGATACCATCGCCGAGCGCATCCAGGTGCTGGGCGGGCTGTCGCTGGCGATGGCCGCCGACGTCGCCGAAACCACCATGATCCCGCGCCCGCCGCGTGGCCGCGAAGCCGCGCCGATGCAGATCTCGCGCCTGCTCGAAGCGCATGAAATGGTGATCCTCGCCGCGCGCAGCCAGGCGAAGAAGATCGACGATATGGGCGACCTGGGCAGCGCCGACATCCTGGTGAGCCAGGTATTGCGCACCAACGAGCTGCAGGCCTGGTTTCTCTCCGAGCACCTGGTCAATGCGTCGCCGACCCAGGCTTAAGGCCCGCAAGACGCCCGCGCCTTGAAGCAAAAAGGCCGCGATCAACGCGGCCTTTTTTTCGAAGCGAATCAGTCCATCTGCAGATTGATGCGCCCCACCACTTCGTTCCAGCGCGTTGTCTCCTTGGCGAGAAACACGCCGAAGTCCTCGGGTGTGGATGCCACCGGCTCCAGCGCCTGCTCCACGGTGGCGGCGCGTACCTTGGGATCGTTCATCGCGGTGGCGATCGAGGCCTGAATCTTCTTGCGCACCGCCAGCGGCGTGGCGGCCGGCGCCATCAGGGCGTACCAGTTGGTGACCGAGAAACCGGGAATCGACTCGGCCGCCGTCGGCACGTCGGGCAGATGTTCCGAGCGCTTGGTGCTCATCACCGCCACCGCGCGTAGCTTGCCGACGCGCACGTGCTGCAAGCCGATCGAGATGCTGTCGATGCTCGCCTGCACCTGGCCGCCGAGCAGGTCGTTGTAGGCCGGCGCGCTGCCCTTGTAGGGAACGTGCAGCATCTTCGCCCCGCTCGCGCTGGCGAACATCTCGGCCATCATGTGCGGGCCGCTGCCGGCGCCGGATGAGGCGAAGGTCAGTCCATTGGGCTGGCCTTTCGAATAAGCAACCAGCTCCGCAATCGACTTTGCCGGCACCGAGGGATGGATCACCAGCATCGCCGGCGCGCTAACAATCTGCGACACCGGCGCGAGATCCCTGGCCACCGAGAAGGGCATCTTCTTGTACGCCGAAGGGTTGATGGAAAAGCTGCCCATGGTGCCCATCACGATGGTGTAGCCGTCGGGCGCCGATTTGGCCGCGACCTCGGTGCCGGCGATACCGTTGGCGCCTGCGCGGTTTTCGATCACCACCGGCTGGCCGAGGGTCTCGCCCATCTTCACCGAGATCAGGCGCGCGGTCACGTCGGTGCCGCCGCCGGCGGGAAAGGGCACGATCATCCGGATCGGCTTGTTGGGAAAGTCCTGCTGCGCGCACGCGGTGCCGGCCATGAACAGCGGCAGGCCCAGGAGAGCCGCGCCCGCGAGGCGGACAGGTCGTGTGAGTTTCATTTTGTCTCCGTTATCGGTCGTGCGCCCACTCGTTGAAATTGAAGGCGGGGCGCTTGCGTCACTCTACTGCATGACAGCCGCATCGCGCTCTTATGTGGAAGAAGTTTTTGACGCATAGCGTGAACTTGTTCATATGGGAAGCCTTGCGTGCCTTGTAGACTCGTTTGCTCACACCACACCCAAAGCCGCGTCATTGTTCGATGGCAATACGCCACGACAGCACGCAACGACAGCGCGTTATGACGATGCGCTAAAGAGAGCGGCAACATCGGGTGAGGAATTCAGCATCACGCAATCCGCCAGGGAACTCCACTCCATGAACACCGTACACAAGTGCCTTGCCTATCTCAAGCAGGGCGAGATAGCGATGCACGCCGTCGGCATGCCCAAATCACACGCCGCCGCCTTCATGGCGATCGCCGTGCAGGAACGCTGCGTGATCAGCAGCCGCAACCTGGGGCGCGTGTGCACCTCGCTGATGAGCGAGGGCTACGACACCAAGGGCTTTCGCATCAAGAGCAAGAGCTGCGACTTCGGGCCGATGGCGGGCTTTTTGTGCGCCGATCCGCGCTTCCAGAAAAAAGGCGCGGGCTATGTCGCCCAGCAGCAGGCCGACATCGACCACGCCATGCACGGCGACGACTGGGACAGCACCGGCAAGTGGAAGGCCTCCACCAGCCAGATCTGCATCACCCCCGAGCGCCTCAAGCTCCTGCAGAACTGGGACGACGACGAACTCAAGGACGCGCGCATCGCCCCGGTGGCGATGAAGGAGGACGTGATGGTCGGCAGCATCACCAGCCCGATCAAGATCGAATACGTCTTGCGCCGCGAGACCCGCAACGGCGATACGGTATGGGCAGTCTACGTCTCGGACAAGCCGATCCCGCGCCAGGCGGTGGTCTGGCGCGCCGCCTGGGACGCGCTGGCCGCCGGCAACGGCTTGAAGCCCCTGCTCGGCCTGGTCAACCCCTTCCCCGCCTATGAGCGCGGCCACTACAAGAACTGCGTGATCGGCGACTACGACCTGTTCGGCGTCTGGCCGGCCAAGGCCATCTACCAGGCGCGCGGCGAAGACATGCGCATCGCCGGCATGGCCAGCAATCCGAAGGCCGTGAACAAGCAGATCATCGACTGGGAAGACCAGCGCCTGGGCAACATCAGCAACCGTATCCATACGGTGGCGCAGATGATCAATTCCGCGGTCTACTTCGACAACCAGAAGGGCCGCGGCCGCGCGCGCAACGTGATTCACCATAGCGACGAAGCCGGCCGCCCGTTCATTTCCGGCATCGACGACCACGTGATCGCCTTCCTGCCGCCCAACCACATTGTCGCGATCGAGTCGCCGCGCGGCGCGCCGATTCCCGACCAGTGGAAGGCGTTTTTCAACCTGTGCAACCTGCTGAACTACCAGGTGATCCTCAACACCCACTGGAAGTGGCAGATGAAGGCCTGGGGCCTGGACGATCTGGGCACCACCGGTGACGAGCATGGCCGGCGGCCTGACCGCGCCGCCATCGAACGCATGCACGCGGGCAAGCCGGCGCCCAAGCTGGGCGGTCAATAGGCGTCAGGCACTGGCGCGGCGGGCGGCAAGCGTTGGCGCAGCGCGCCGTCCGGGCTGCGCCCACAGCCTCCCCTGCTTCGCCCACGCCCGGCGGGCGGCCCTCGCTACTCGGTGGTGTTGAACGCCCCGTAGTCGCTGCTGATCCAGGTATCGCGGTCGTTCATGATGGCCTGTGGCGGCAGTTGCGCGTTGAGCGGCTTGAAGCCCGGCATCCTTTTCACCGCCGTGCCGATCGCCATGAACTCGATCAGGCTGCCCAGTTCATGGATGTGGGTCTTGATGCCCACCACTTCATCGGCCCCGATCGCGTCGGCTTCCTTGCGCAGCATGTCGAGGGCGTGCTCGCGGGCGTCGTAGATCAGGGTGGTGAGGTCCGAGATCTCGCCGCGCACGAAGGACTTGAATAGGGATTTAACGTTCCCCACCACGCCCAGCGAATACACGGCGGTGGCCAGCACCAGCTTCACCGGCGCGTAGCCCATCGCGGTGAGGTTCCACAGCTCCTCGCAGGTGAGGTCGCTGGTGGCGGGCTTGTCTTTCGTGAACTCGGGCAGCGAGGGATGATGCGCGCCGGTGCCCATCATCACCATCTCGTGCGCGCCCTGGAAGCGCCCCACCTCGGTGGTGATGCCGAGCACGCAGTTGGAGCCGGCACGCCGCGCCTCGGCGGTGATGCGGTCCAGCGCGGCGTGGCGCGTGCGGTTGAAAATGTCGGAGAACTCGCGGATCTCGCCGCGCGCCAGCGACTTCAGGCTGCCAAGGATGCCGCCGCCCACCCCCACCGAATACGCGACGTTGCCGAACACGAATTTCTTGGGCAGGTAGCCGGCATCGATCAGGCAGTACAGCGACTGGCCGTTGCCGCTGGTGGTGAACGCCGGCACCGTACCGGGTGGATCCTTCACGTCTTTCTTGTGCAAGCAGGAGGCGACCGAAAGGAACTCGATGTTGCCGTTGAAGTGGCGCAGGCTGGAGGTGACGCTGGTGATGCCGACCCCGCCGTGGCGCGTCGCTTCCTCGACCATGCGGCGGTAGCTCTCGCGCCGGCCGTCGCTGATGATCTCGGTGATCTGCGTAACCTCGCCGCCGAAAGCGGACTGGAACACGCTGCCGATGCCGCCGAGAAAGCCCATCGAGTGCACACTGTTGCCCAGCACCAGGTCGCCACCGGTGTAGCCCTTCAGGGCCAGGCAATACAGTTCGTTGCCGGAAAGTCCCGTGAGTACCGCCATGTCCGCCTCCCCCTGCGTTGGTCGCGCCGCCAGTATGCAGGCGGGCGGGCGCGGCGGCAATACGCGCTACATCAGCACCGCGAGGTGAAAACGGCCGCGCTGCGCGGCGGTTTCCTTCAGCTGCACGATGCAGTCCTCGATCTCGTCGAGCAGCACGTCGTGCTCTTCCTCGGTCAGGTGCAGTTCCAGGCCGCCGGTGCTGGCGATTTCGTCGTACAGGGCCTGCAGCGCGATCAGACCGGTGGTCGCGTCGAACCACTGCATGTCGTCGATGCCATAGGCGTAGCCGGTTTCGGGATCCAGGGTGGAAACGGCGCTGTCGTCACCATCGTCCCCCTGCGGGTCTCCCTTTTTGCCGGCCACCCGGTCGGCGTAGTTGTACTCCATGTCGGTCAGGTCGAAAAACGAGGAGAGCCTGGCCACGCCGAGGCGCTCGCACAGGGCATCGAGCTGGTCCGACAATTCGTGCATCAAGGTGTGGTCGTCGCTCTCGCGCGACATGTCGCGGTCGTGCAGGGTGTGCAGCCAGAGGGTCATGCTCATGGGGATCTCCCGGAAGAACAAGCGCGACCCATGAGCGTAATGGCCAAATGTTTCCATTTCATGCACACGACATGATCCACGCTTCCCACCGGACGGAGGCCGCGAATGAAAACGGCAGCGCGATTCGCGCTGCCGTTTTCCTGGAGCGATGCCCCGCCTACTTGATCAGGCGCAGGGCCCAGGGGTAGCGGTAGTCCTCGCCGTTCTGCGCTTTCAGGCCGGCCATGATCGACAGCACCAGGGCGCCGATGCCGACCACGAACAACAGCACGAAGCCGACCAGGATGAACATCAGCGGAATGCAGATCAGGATGGCGATGAATACCGTGATCTGGAAATTGAGCGCTTCCTTGCCCTGCTTCTCAACGAAGGGCATGGTGTCTTTTTTCACCAGCCAGACCACCAGCGGCCCGATGATGTTGCCGAACGGGATGATGAATCCGGCCAGCGCGGAAAGGTGGGCGAGCATGCCCCAGGTCTTCTCATCGGCGCTCGGGGAACCGGCGGAGGGGGGGATGACGGCATTGGGATCGGCGGACATTGTTACTCCCTATCTTAAGTGTGAGTAGGCGATCCGGCGGACGATAGGCGGCTTCACTCGGTGGCTGCTGTGTGTGATGCACGCTACGGCCTGCCGGTACAGCTGTTCTTGATATTTCGATTGCCCTGGCCGCGACGATCCGCCGGACAACCTCCCTGTCAATTTGTGACAATAGCATGTAGCGCCACGCCGGGCAAATCGGGGGTACGCGTAAGCGTGACCAAAATCACGCCCCACAGGTTCTCGCTGTTGCCACTGATTTCGGGCGGATCAAAGGGGAAGCCCCTTCGTTAATGCGCAAAGCCGCCCGAAGGCGGCTTTGCGTGGGCGGCGCGAATGACTTACGCGGCCAGGCGTACCTGCAGGGCCTGGCGCGAGTCGGCCAGCTCCTTCGGCACGTAGCCTTCGAGCTTCTTGAACAGCTCGTCGTGCATCGCCAACTCCTGCTGCCAGGCGGCCTTGTCGATCGACACCACGTTGGTGAACTTGTCGCGGCCAAACTCCAGACCTTGCCAGTTCAGGTCATCAAAACCGGGCACGTAACCCAGCGCGGTCTTCTGCGCATGGCCTTCGCCCTTGCAGCGGTCGACGATCCACTCCAGCACGCGCATGTTGTCGCCGAAGCCCGGCCAGACAAACTTGCCCGCCTCGTTCTTGCGGAACCAGTTGACCTGGAAGATCTTCGGCGGGTGCGCGATCGCCTTGCCCATCTTCAGCCAGTGCTTGAAGTAGTCGCCCATGTTGTAGCCGACGAAGGCGATCATCGCCATCGGGTCGCGGCGCACCACGCCGGTCTTGCCGGCGATCGCGGCGGTGGTTTCCGAACCCAGGGTGGCGGCCTTGTAGACGCCGTCTTCCCAGTCGAACGATTCCATCACCAGCGGAGTGGTGTCGGAGCGGCGGCCGCCGAACAGGAAGGCCGAGATCGGCACGCCGTTCGGGTCGTCCCACTGCGGGTCCAGCGAAGGGCAGCGGGTCGCGGGCACGGTGAAACGCGAATTGGCGTGCGCCGCCGGGCGGCCGCAGCCGGGGGTCCATTCCTTGCCCTGCCAGTCGGTGAGTTTCGCCGGTGCCTCGTCGGTCATGCCTTCCCACCACACGTCGCCATCGGGCGTTTCGGCCACGTTGGTGAAAATGGTGTCGGCCTCGATGGCCTTCATGCAGTTCTGGTTGGTGTGATAGTTGGTGCCGGGCGCCACGCCGAAATAACCCGCTTCCGGGTTGATGGCATAGAAGCGCCCGTCCTTGCCGGGCTTGATCCAGGCAATGTCCTCACCGATGGTGGTGACCTTCCAGCCTTCGTAGCCGGCGGGCGGCACCAGCATGGCGAAGTTGGTCTTGCCGCAGGCCGAGGGGAAGGCCGCGGTGACGTAGTTCTTCTCGCCCTTCGGGTTGGTCACGCCGAGAATGAGCATGTGCTCGGCCAGCCAGCCTTCGTCGCGCGCCATCACCGAAGCGATACGCAGCGCCAGGCACTTCTTGCCCAGCAGCGCGTTGCCGCCGTAGCCGGAACCGAAACTCCAGATCTCGCGGGTCTCGGGGTAGTGGACGATCCACTTCTCTTCGTTGTTGCAGGGCCAGCGAACATCAGGGCGCTGGTTGCCGGCGGCATCCACCAGCGGGTAGCCCACCGAGTGCATGCAGGGCACGAAGTAGCCGTCTTCCTTGATCACGTCGTACACCGCGCGGCCCATGCGGGTCATGATGCGCATCGACACGGCGACATAAGGCGAGTCGGACAGTTCGACGCCGACCTGTGCGATGTGCGAGCCCAGCGGGCCCATCGAGAACGGCACCACGTACATGGTGCGCCCGCGCATGCAGCCGTCGAACAGGCGGCCCATGGTGGCGCGCATCTCGGTCGGCTCGACCCAGTTGTTCAGCGGGCCGGCGTCGGCCTGGGTCCTGGAGCACACGAAGGTACGCTCTTCCACGCGCGCCACGTCGGACGGGTCGGACAGGGCAAGGAAGGAATTGGGGCGCTTGACCGGATCGAGGCGCTTCATCATGCCGGTCGCCACCATTTCATTGCACAAGCGGTCGTACTCTTCCTTGCTGCCGTCGCACCAGTAGATGCGGTCCGGCTTGGCGAGCGCGGCCATCTGATCGACCCAGGCTTTCAGCTTGGCATGCTTGACGAATGCCGGGGCGGTATTAGATGAGCTCATTTGTCTCCGATTCCTAAGACGTGGGGGTTGAGGTTGCGGCCCCTGATTTGCTGCAGCGGACGATACTGGAACTCGTACTGAAACTCGTACTGAACTTCGGGTGAAAACCAGCGGCGCCCGCAGACTGGCTATTAGGGTGAACCCTGATAAATGGGGCGCAACTCTAGCATGAAATACGCCCCGCCGGGACCCATGCGAAATGCATTTTCACAGTGTGAAATGACGTGCGCCAAGCGAATTTTCCGGGCTGCTTTTGGCTGCCCCGGCACACCCCTGTCCACGCCTTCCTACCCTCTTGGAGCGGCGCTTTCCCGCCCAGGTTCCGGGGCGTGCGCCAGCGCACACAACTGTCCCGCCTGCTTCGCTTATAGCCCGGATAGCCGGGGCGCCGGCCCCAGCGCGGCCTCGAAGAACGCCACCAGGCGGTCGCGGTAAGTGTCGCCAAAGGCGGGACTCATGCTCTCGATGTGCCGTCCGCCCGGCACCCGCACCAGCGTCTTGGGCTCACCGGCCAGGGCGTAGAGCCGGTCGCCGTGGCTGGCCGGGATCACCTCGTCGGCACTGCCGTGGATCAGCAGCAGCGGCACCGGCGCCAGTTTGGCAATGTGGCGCTCGGCGCTGTACGTATCGTTCATCAGGAAGCCCGTGCCGCTCACCTTCTCGCCGGCAATCGCGGAATAGGAAAGGAAAGTGGATTCGATCGCGACCGCGCGCACTCCCGCCCGTTCCCCGCCGCCCACCGCCGCGATCGCCTGCGTGCCGCCCAGGCTCTGGCCAAATACCAGCAGGCGCGTGGCGTCGACATCGGAGCGGGAACGTACATAGCGAATCGCCGCCACCGAATCCTCGTACAAGCCCTTCGGCCCCGGGCTGCCCTGCGACTGGCCGTAACCGCGATAGTCGAATACGAACACGTTGAAGCCGCGCCGCGCCAGCCAGCCCGCGTACTCCCAATGCGCCGACATGTTCTGCGCGTTGCCGTGGAAATGGATCACCGTACCCTTGGCGGCGCGCATCGATGGGGCGCCTGAAACCGGGTCCATCGCTGGAATCATCCAGCCCGCCAGCTGCGTGCCGTCGAGACTGGCAAAGCGCACCTGCTCGAACTTCAGGCCCGCCGTCTCCGGCGTGCCGTACAGCACCGTATCAGGGTAATAGAACATGTTCTGCGCGCAGCCGCCCAGCACCGCGCACACTCCGCCCGCGAAGGCCACGCCGCATGTCCACAACCAGCGCCAACGCCGCATCTCACCTCCTGGAATGCAGACCGCAGTATCCCAAGCCACCAGCCTGTCCGCCACCGCGACACGGTAACAATATATTGCCGCCGGTACGCGTGCGCGGTACCGTTCGCCTACGCGCCCTTTACCTGCTTACTCTCCCGGACTCCGCCATGCCTGAAACCGCTCTCCGCCTGATCAGCAGCCACGCCTGTTTCGGCGGCCTGCAATCCTTCCACGCCCACGCCTCCAGCGCCTGTGCCGGCGAGATGCGCTTCTCGGTCTACCAGCCGCCGCAGGCGGCGCAGCACAAGGTGCCGGTGCTGTTCTACCTGGCCGGCCTGACCTGCACCGAAGAGACCTTCATGATCAAGGCCGGCGCGCAGCAGTGGGCCGCCGAGCACGGCCTGATGCTGGTGGCACCCGACACCAGCCCGCGCAATACCGGCATCGAGGGGGAGACGAAGGACTGGGATTTCGGCGCCGGCGCCGGCTTCTATGTCGATGCCACCGAGGCGCCGTGGAGCGCGCATTACCGCATGTACAGCTACGTCACCCAGGAACTGCCGGCGCTGATCGCCACCCATTTCCCGGCGGACATGGAGCATGCCGGCATTTTCGGCCACTCGATGGGCGGACACGGCGCGCTGGTGTGCGCGCTGCGCAACCGTACCCTGTTCAAGTCGGTCTCCGCCTTTGCCCCGATCGCCGCGCCGACGCGCTGCCCCTGGGGTGAAAAGGCCTTTGCCGGCTACCTTGGCACGGACCGCGCCGCGTGGACCGCGTACGACGCCAGCGAGCTGATGCGCCGCGCGCGCACGCCCTTCCCCGGCGGCATCCTGATCGACCAGGGCGAAGGCGACAAATTCCTGCTTGAAAAGCAGCTGCTGCCTGAAGTATTTGAAGAGGCTTGCGCGCATGCGCACCAGCCCCTCGAGCTGCGCCGCCAGCCAGACTACGACCACGGCTACTACTTCATCTCCACCTTCATGCGGGAACACATCGCGTTTCACGCGCGGCAGCTGAAAGCGAACTGAGCGGAAAGAGCCCATGACGCCGGAAGAACGACAAGAAATCATCGACACCGAGCACCTGCGCCTGCTCTCCCTGTTCCATTACATCTCGGGCGCGCTGACCATCGCCTTTTCGTGCTTTTTCATCATCCACCTGCTGTTCATGCTGGGGATGAGCTTCGCCATTCCGGCCGGCAAGCACGGCGCCGAGGCTTTCCCTTTCGCGATATTCGCGGGCGTGTTCGGCCTGATCATCCTGATGGGCATCGCCCTGGGCATACTGGAAATATTCTCCGGCCGCTCGATCGCCCGGCGCCAGGCGCGCACCATAAGCATGGTGATCGCGGCACCCGGGGTGCTGATGATGCCGTTCGGCACCATCCTCTCGGTGATGACGTGGATCGTGCTCTCGCGCAACAGCGTGCGCGCGCAGTACAACGAGTAAGCAGGGCCGCCCCTCGTGCCTTTTCCTAGTCGTAGTGCGGCACCGTGTTCGCCAGGCTGCCGTACTGGCGGATCATCCGCCCGCGCCAGGCGAACACCGGGTCGCTCTCGTCCAGGAACTTGAAGGGCGAGACGCAGCGCGCCCACTGGAAGGCGCCGAACACGATGTAGTCCGCATAGGATGGCGCCTTGCCGCAGATGAAGGGCTGGGCGCGCACCAGTTCGCGGATCATGGTCAGCACGCGCTTCAGGTTCAGCTCGTTGGCCTCGCGCTCCAGGTGCATCTCCTCGATGGTCTTGCCGTAGCGCGCTTCGCGCGAGGAGCGGAAATAGTCCTGGTCGGCCGGGTCGAGGTGGTCGTAGATGTCCTTGATGATGCAGCGCGCCAGCACCGGCTGCAGCTGGGTATCCGTCCACAGGCTGACAAAGCGCGTGCCTCCGCCCATCAACAGGGAACGTTCCTGGTAGTAGTTCTCGTCGATGTACTTGGCGATCGCCCAGGAATCGGTGATCACCTCGCCGAAGTCCACCAGCACCGGGACCAGCTTCTGGCCCGAGAAGGCGATCTTGTCCTTGTCGGTGTAGCGCACCGGCTCGAAATGGCACTCCAGGCCCTTGTGGGCGAGCGCCATGCGGATGCGCCAGCAAAACGGCGACATGCGACGGTCGTCGCTGCCCACCATTTCGTAGAGGATACGGTCGAGCCCTGCCATGATTTGTCGCGTCCTAGTCTGGGGCCGCAATATTACACAGGGATGTGGCCGCGCGGCGGACCGCGCGAACCCGGCAATGCGGCTACGCTACCCCTGGCGCGCCTGACCCGAATGTATAACAGCCTTGCCGGCCCCCGGGCAATGACTCTCGGCAAGTTGGCCCTCTCTGCGCATGCGAACGGCCCCTACTTTCGTACTGCCTTGTTCAGCCTGCCAGCGCGTAGGTGGTGGTGGCATGCACGGCGAGGCGCTCCTCGCCCTCGGCGCGCATCTCGATCTCGCCGAACACCAGGGTCTTGCCGGGCTTGAGCACCCGCGCGGTGATGATCACGTCCTTGGCCGTGATCGGGCGCATGAAGCTGATGTTCTGCGATACGGTCGCCATCGGCCTGAACCCGCCCAGAACCGAGGCAATGGCGATCACCATCGCCGTATCGGCCGCGCTCATCAGGGCTTGGCCGCACAGCGTGCCGCCGACCCGTACCAGGCTCGCGTCAAAAGGCAGGCGCAGGGTCGCGCCGGCCTCGTCGCAGGCGGTCACGGAGAGCCCCAGCGCCTGCACCCAGGGAGCAAAATTCCCGGCCAGGATCACCTGGCCTTGTTCGGGCGTCACGCGAAGCTTCCTGCTTCTACTTCTTCAGCGCAACAGTGAAAAAGCGCCGGAACGGAAACAGCGTGGTGCCGTCGGCGCGGCGCGGGTAGGCCGCGTTCATGCGCCGGCAGTAATCGGCCCAGAACCAGGCCTGCGCGGCCGGGTCCATGGCCTTCATGATCGGCTTGAGCGCGGTGCTCTGGGTCCACTCGGCCACCGCGGAAGAACCGGACGGCACGCCGTCCAGCACGTGGGTATAGAGCGTTTCCCACTGGTCGACGCGCTGCGCGTGCGGTGCCAGCCAGTCGTAGTAGTCGCTGGCCGAAGCAATCGGCAACAGGCGCTTTTCCATCAGCTCGGCCTTCACCGGCCCGCGCCAGGGCGCGGCGTCGATGCTCTCGGCGATGCCGGCGTGCGAGGCCGCCCCGGTCTGGTTCGGCATCTGGATCGCCAGTTCGCCACCCGGCCTGAGCATGCCCATCAGGCGCGGAAACAGCTTCTCGTGGTCCGGCAGCCAGTGCAGCGCGGCGTTGGAAAAGATCAGGTCGACCGGCGCTTCCGGCAGCCAGCTGCTGATGTCTGCCTGCACCCATTGCGCGTTCGCGCCGGTCTTGGCGGCGCGCGCCAGCATCTCGGGCGAGGAGTCGACGCCGATGATGTGGGTCGAGCCCGCGTCCGGCCAGCGCGCGCGCAGCGCCTGCGTCACGTTGCCCGCGCCGCAGCCCAGGTCCACCACCACGCGCGGCGCCTGCAGCTCCACGCGGGCCAGGAGGTCGAGCCCCGGTCGCAGGCGGTCCGAACCGAATTTCAAATACTGTGTGGGGTCCCAGCTCATGTCGTCTCCTTGCGCCGCGGCGCACTTCATTATCCTGGCTGCCGCCCGCGCCTTGCATCGAAACGCGCGAACACCAGCCGGTACATCGTCGAACTCACCGTCACCAGCACCACCACCCGGCTCACATGAAACGCCGTCACCACCGGCACGCCCAGCTGCAGCACCTTGGCGGTGATGCTCATCTCGGCAATGCCGCCTGGCGCCGTCGCCAGGATCGCCGTGGCCGGATGCACGCCGATCACCCAACCCAGCGCCCAGCCAAAGCCGGCCAGAAGCAGCACGGACACCAGGGTTGAGAGCGCCACCGCGCCCAGAAAGCGCGGCGCGCTGTGAAAAAAGTCGTGCTCGAACTTGGCACCCAGGGAACAGCCTAGCACCAGTTGGCCGATGTTGGTGAGCCAGGTCGGCAGCGCCGACAACTTGACGTCATAAGCGGTGAGCGCGATCGAGAAAATCAGCGGCCCCAGCATGAAGGCATTCGGCAGGCGGGCGAACTTGAGCACGAAGCCGCCGGCGATGGTGATGGCGAACAGCAGCGCCATGCCGGCGGGGTCGATCACGCGCGCACCCGGCTGGTACATGTCCAAGCCATGCACCCCGCCATAGGTATAGATGAAGGGCACCGTGCCCACCACCATCAAGATGCGCAGGGACTGCGCCACCGCCACCAGGTCCTGGCGCCCGCCATAGCGTTCGGCCAGCACCGCCATCTCGGAAGCACCGCCCGGCACGCAGGAGTAGAACGCGGTGGGCGTGTCCATGTTCGGGTACAGGCGGCGCAGCACCAGCGACGAGACATAGCCGGTGCACAGCGCGGCGAAGCCAGCCACCACCATCAGCGGCGCGAAGCGGCTGATCTGCGCCACCACCTGCGGCGTGAAATACAGGCCCAGCGCGGTGCCGATGATGGCCTGCCCGGAATCGCGGAAGATGAAGGGCGCATCCACCGGCCAGTTGCGCCAGCGCGCCAGCGCCATCACCGCCAGCGGGCCGATCATCCAGGGCAGCGGCGTCTTGATCCATGCGCACAGCGCGCCGGCGGCCGTGCATAACACCACGGCAAGGACGATCGCCCTGAATTCACGCGGGCCGCGCCATTGCGCGCCGTTCAGCACCTCAGGCGCCCCGGCCGGTGGCGGGGATGGGGCAAGGTGCGGGCGTGGCGGACTTCATCGGGGACGGCAGCATGGCGGCAAACCACGCATTTTACGCGCCCGGCACGGCGCACCGCGCCGTGGGGATCCGCCTTAACGGCTGGCCGAGATCTGCTGCAGCGCCGACTTGGCCTGCTCGATGCCGTTGCGCTCGGCCTTTTGCAGCCACTGCACCGCGCCGTCGTGGTCCTTCGGCCCGCCCGTGCCGTTCAGCAGCAGGCGCGCGTAGTTGAACTGCCCGGGCCCGAAGCCGGCCTCGGCGGCGCGCCCGTACCACTCGCGCGCCTGCTTGTCGTCGCGCGCCGTGCCGCGGCCGCGCTCGTACATCTCGCCCAGGTTGTTCTGCGCGAACAGGTCGCCGGCGGCCGCGCCCTTGCGGTACCAGGCCAGCGCCTCGGTGAAATCCTTCGGCGTTGCCGAGGGCTGGTTCGACAGCACCCAGCCGTACAGGGTCATTGAACTGGCGCGGCCACGCTGCGCGGCGCGTTCCAGGTAGAGCTGGGCGCAGCCCCAATTCTTTTCCGCGCCCTCGATGCAGGCGCGCCCCAGGGTCTCCATCGCGCCGGCATGGCCGGTGTCGGCGGCGCCGTGCAGCCAGGCGAGCGACTGCTTGGCATCGCGCTGCGCCAGGCACAGGGCGGCGTGGTACATGGCCGGCGCGTGGTCCGGGCCCGTCGCCTTCGCCGCCGCCATGTAGCCGGCGCACACCTCGGTACCGGTATCGGCGCCGCTTTGCGTCAGGGCGGTGAGCAGCGCGCTGGCGGCGCGCTCGGCGCCGATCTGCGAATCGCGCATCTGCCTGGCCAGGCCGATCGCCATCGGCCCGTTGCTGGCGATCGCGGCACGCGCATCGGCCATGCCCTTGCGCTCGCCCAGCGCCTCCGCTTCCCAGAAGCGCATCGCGACCTCGGCCATAGGCGCGGCCAATTGCGCGCGCGCCGCCTCCAGCTTCAGGCTCTCGGTGCGTCGCGCGGCGGCATGCAGGGCGTTGACCGAGGTCTGGGTGGCACTGGCCGAATAGGCGGCGAAAGCCGGTTCCCTGCCACCCCTGGCGCTGGACGTCGAGGGCACGGTAACCGGCGCAATGGCGGATGCGGCCGGCGCGGGCGCGGCCGGGCGCGACAGCATCGCGGTTTGCGGCGCGGCTTGCGGTACGGATTCGGCGACCCTGGGCGTTTCCACCGGCTTTGGCGCTTCGGCGGGCCGCGGGGGCTCCAGCCCTTTGGGTGCTTCGGCGGTCTTGACTGGTTCGCTGGCGCGCGGCGGCGGCGCGGCCGGCTTGGGCATCACTTCCGCAGCAGGCTTGCCTTCGGCAACTGGCGCCGCAGCGGGAGCAGCCGATGCCGGGGGAGCGGCGGGCGCGGGCGTTGCGGCCGCCACCTGTACCGGCTTGCCACCCAGTTCGGCGAGCAGGCGCTGCGACTCCGGATCACCTTGCCCGGCGGACACGGTCAGCCATTCCTTCGCCTTGGCGAGATTTTTTCCCACCCCGCGTCCGTCGACATACATGCGCGCCAGCGCGTATTGCGCCGGGGCGTAATTGGCCTTGCGCGAGGCCGCCGCCAGCCATTTCACCGCGGTGTAATCGTCGCGCTTGATGCCCTGCCCAAGTTCATAGAGCTTGCCCAGCACGTACATGCCCGGCCCGTCCTCGCCCTGCGACAAGGACACGGCGAGTTTGCGCGCGCGCGCGTAGTCGCCGCCGCGGTAAGCGGCCAGTACCGGCGTATCGGCGGCGGTCGCGGACCTGGCGGCAGGCGCCGCGGGAACAGGAGTGGGCGCCGGCGTTGCGACGGGTGCCGCCATCGGGGCAGCGGCCGCGGGCACGCTGGGGGGGACGGCTGGAACAGCCCTGGCTGGTGGCGGCGCGGGCTCGGCAGCGGCCGGCCGGGGCGCGGGCAACTCGGCCTTGGCCACCTCGACGGGCTTGGGCGCGGTGTCGGCTGATCTGGCCGGAGGCTTGGGCGCGGATTCCGGCGCGCGCGCGGCCTCCACCGGTTTGGCGGCGGGTTCAGCGACTTTTGGCGCCGCCTCAACCGGTTTGGCCAGTTCCGCCTTGGCTAGCTCATTGGTGCGGGCCGGGAAGTCGCGCCGGTCCACCGGCTCGGGTGGACGCGCGATCGGATCGGCCGTGGGATTGGGCGGCTCGGGCGGGCCGACGGCCAGTTCCGGCGCGCGGGCGGCGGGAGCGGTGGATTTGGCGGCTTCGGCTTTGGGCACGGCGGCCGGGGCTGACGGAACCGCCGGTGCCGGGCCTGCCGCCGCGATCGGCGCGCCGCCCGCCAACTCGGCGAGCAGCGCTTTCGACTCCGGGTGCCCTTGGGCGGCAGCGGCATTGAGCCACTCTTTCGCCTTGGCCGGGTTCCTGTTCACCCCCCGCCCAGCCAGGTACATGCGCGCCAGGTTATATTGCGCGGAAGCATAATCGCCCTTGCGCGCGGCGGCGGCGTACCACCTGACAGCGGTGGGATCGTCACGCGCCACGCCCTTGCCCTGCTCGTACATCACACCCAGCAGATACATCGCCTGCGGATCGTCCTTGGCAGCCAGCGGCCGGGCCAGGCGCAGGGCGCGGGCGTAGTCACCGGCACGGAATGCGGTGAGGGCCGGTTTGGCATCGGCCAACGCGGGTGGCGCGGCCAGCAGGAGGGGTAACGAAAGGGGGAGCGAGAGCAGCAGACCCCGGAGCAGGGCCGGCGAGAGAGGGGCCTGGCGTTTGCGCAAGGGTATGGTCACAACGGCCGCCACACCTTCACGCCATGCCGCCCCACCATCCGGGGTGCCCGGCAAGCCGGACCACCGACTGGGAATATGTTCGTGTATGCCACGGGCGGATATGGTACACCGGCTGACACAACAAAAGAAAGGCCGGTGCGCCGATCACCCGTGAAAGCGCTGATCAAGTTCCAACAACGATACGATGCAACACCATTTTCGCCCTGCCATCGGGAGTCAAGGAGAGATGCCCCTTGACCGGTATTTTCCCCAGGAGAATCAATATGTCCGCCACGCTCGGCCTCTTCCCTTCCGTCCGCGCCGGCCTGCCCGCCGCCGGTATCCTGCTCCTGGCCGCGCTGGGTCTGCCAGTATTCGCCGCCGCCCAGGGCGCGTCGCCGCAAGAAACGCCGATGCAGCGCCAGGAAATCGCCGCGCGCCTGAAGGCCGATCAGGCGCAGTGCCGCAAGCTGCCTGGCCAGGAACGCCAGCCCTGCCTGGATCAGGCCCGGGCGCGCGAACACAGCGCACGCGCCGAACTCGATGCGCGCGCCCGCCCGGCGGTCTCGGGCAATGCGGCCAGCGGCCGCGGCGCGGTCGGCGCCGGCCAGTATGGCCATGTGGCCCCCGACGGCAGCATGGTAGTGGGCGGGCGCAATGACCTGCCGGCATCCAGCAAGGCAGCGCTACGCAGCGCCGACGATCTCAAGAAACAGAAAATGCCCTCGAACCAGCCGGTGGACGTGACCAAGGCAGCGCGCGCGGTGAAAGAAGCCAAGCCTTGAACGCCGCGAACGAACTGTCAGGGAAACGCTGAATCAACCCCCGCAAACCACCAGAAGCGAAACCGGCTTTCCTCCGCAACCGGAGATTGCAAAACGCGCTTGGGGGCGTGGCCCACCTGGCCAGTATTTCCCCGGGCTATTCGAGGCTGGCCAGCCACCAGAGCAGGTAAACCACCCCACCGATGGCGGCATAAATGCCGAAGGTCGTGACGAAGGTGGCGCTGGCAATCTCCTTCACATTCTTGCGCGCCACGCCGCGGCCGCGCTCGCGCTGGGATTTGGCGAGCTGGTAGGCGACGCGCCGCAGCCAGAAGTAATAGGGCACGAAAAAAGCGGCCAGGACCAAGCCCAGGTCGATGCCTGCCGCCAGGGCCGGCAGCGCATTCATGGCAAGTACACCCAGCAGCGCGCACAGCGCGCTGGCCAGGGTGGCGCGCGCCTGCAGGCCGAGCGCCTCACCGCGCCGGATGTCCCAGCCGCGGATGCGGTGCGCCTGCCATTTCATGATCTGGGCCATGCACGCCGCGTTGATCAGCACCGCGCAGGCCAGCCAGGCCAGTATTTCCATCTCTGCAAAAAGAGAAACGCCGGTCGTCGCGAAAAATTATGGTTATGCGCCAGCCGCTTCGCGGCAGGCTGCCGATGCAGCGGATACTAGCGTGCCGGCGCGCGCGCGTGAATAGCTTTCGCGGAGAATTTACATTCGGCGCGACGTCGCGTCGTCAGCCGGCAACATGGAATGCGTATTTACGGCAAGCGCCTTGCTGCAAGTGCACGATAATCAGCGCGCCTCACTCTTTCTCACCATCGCCTTGCCTGCGACGCGTTACTTGCCGATGCAAAAGCGCGAGAAGATTTCGCCCAGCAGGTCGTCCGCGGTAAATTCGCCGGTGATCGCGCCGAGAGCCTCCTGTGCCAGGCGCAGTTCCTCGGCGAACAGCTCGAGCGCGAGTTGGCGTACGTCGAAATGCGCAGCCGCGCGCGCCAGGTGATCATCGGCCGCCCGCAGCGCGGCAAGATGCCGCTCGCGCGCCAGGATCAGGTCTTCGCCGCCTTCGCCCACCCCGGCGGCGCGCTTGAGCGCGGCGCGCAGCAGGGGCAGGCCGGCGCCTGTCCTGGCCGACAGGTGGATGCGTCCGCCCTCCTCCCGCGGCGCGCCCTCCGCCAGGTCGATCTTGTTGACCACTTCCAGGCGCGGAATGGCCGGCGGCAGGCTGGCAAGGATGGCCGCGTCCGCCCGCGCGGCCTGCGCATCGCCCATGCCGGCGTCGGTCAGGTGCAGCACCAGGTCGGCGCGCGCGATCGCTTCGCGGGTGCGGGCGATGCCGATACGCTCGACTTCGTCCTCGGTGTCGCGCAGGCCGGCGGTGTCGATCACGTTCACCGGCATGCCGTCGATCAGGATGGCTTTTTCGATGCGGTCGCGGGTGGTGCCGGGCACCGCCGTGACGATCGCCACCTCCGCCCCGGCCAGGGCGTTGAGCAGGGACGACTTGCCGACGTTGGGCTGGCCGGCCAGTACCACCGTCAAACCACTGCGCAGGCGCGCGCCCTGGGCGGCGCGCTGGCGCACCTGGTCCAGGGCCCCGCGCACCCGCGCCAGGCGCGCCCAGGCATTTTCGCGCTGGAGAAAATCAACCTCTTCCTCGGGAAAATCCAGGGTCGCCTCGACCAGCATGCGCAAGGTGACGAGTTTTTCCACCAGGTCGTGCACCGCCACCGAAAAGGCGCCTTCGAGCGAACGCAGCGCGGCGCGCGCGGCCTGGCTTGAAGCCGCTTCGATCAGGTCGGCCACGCTCTCGGCCTGCGCCAGGTCGAGCTTGTCGTTCAGATACGCGCGGCGGGTGAATTCGCCCGGCTCGGCGAGGCGGCAGCCCAGCGCCAGGCAACGGCGCAGCAGCAGGTTCAGCACCACCGTGCCACCATGACCCTGCAATTCCAGCACCTCTTCGCCGGTGTAGGAATGCGGCGCGGCGAAATACAGGGCCAGGCCCTGGTCGAGCGCGGCCCCATCCTCGTCGCGGAAGGCGGCGAAGGTGGCCACGCGCGGGACCAGCACCTTGCCGATCATGCCGGCGATCACCTGCGACACGCCGGGACCGGAGACCCGCAGCACGCCCACGCCGGCGGCGCCGGGGGCGGTGGCGATCGCGGCGATGGTGTCGTGCGCCAGGACGGAAGAGGAAGGAGAAGACATACGCCGGGCAGTGTTGCTCAAGCGGCGCGAACGCGCAAGGCAGTCCGGAAAGCGAAGGGGCCGGACTTGCGGCCGGCCCCTTCAGGCTTACTTCTTGTTTTTCGCCGAGGCGTCATTGGCGGCGTTCTTTTGCCGCTCCGCCTTCTTGTCGTCGTCCAGCACGCGCGAAATCCAGTACTGCTGGGTGATCGACAGGATGTTGTTCACCACCCAGTACAGCACCAGGCCGGCGGGGAAGAAGAAAAAGAAGATCGAGAAGACGATCGGCATGATCGTCATCATCTTCGCCTGCACCGGGTCGGGCGGGGCCGGGTTCATCTTGGTCTGCAGGAACATCGACACCGCCATGATGAGGGGCAGGATGTAGTACGGGTCCTGCGCCGACAGGTCGGTGATCCAGCCGTAGAAGGGCGCGTGGCGCATCTCGACGGTGGCCAGCAGCGCCCAGTACAGCGAGATGAACACCGGGATCTGGATCACGATCGGCAGGCAGCCGCCCAGCGGGTTGATCTTCTCGGTCTTGTACAGGTCCATCATGGCCTGGTTCATCTTCATGCGGTCGTTGGCGTACTTCTCGCGGATCGCGGTCATTTTCGGGGTGACCTTTTTCATCCGCGCCATCGACTTGTAGGAGGCGGCGGAAAGCGGGAAGAAGATCAGCTTGATGATTACGGTCAGCGAGATGATCGCCAGGCCCCAGTTGTGCAAGTAGCTGTGCAGGAACTTGAGCAGCTCGTACATCGGCTGGGCAATGATCTTGAGGATGCCGTAATCCTTGACCAGTTCCAGGCCGGGGGCCAGCTTGGCCATGCTCTCGACTTCCTCGGGGCCGGTGTACAGTTTGGCCGCGAAGGTGCCGGTGGCGCCCGGGGCGATGGTGCCCACCGGCAGGAACACACCGACGGCGAACAGCTCTTCGGACAGCTTGCGGGTGTAGAACTCGCGCTTGGCATTGCCCTGCGGCAGCCAGGCGGTGGTGAAATAGTGCTGCACGACCGCCACCCAGCCGTTGTCGGCGGGCTCGACCGGCACGCTCTTGCCTTTGGCGATGTCGGAGAAATCCTGCTTCTGGAAATGCTTGTCGGCGGTGTAGAAAGCCGCGCCGGTGAAGGTTTGCATGAAGCGCGTCTCGCCGGCCGGCGACTTGTTGTCGCGCAGCAGCTGCAGGTACACCGAGGGCGCCAGGGGCGTGCTGCCGCCGTTGACGATCTCGTAATCGACGTCGATGGCGTAGGAGCCACGATGGAAGGTGTAGATCTTCGCCACCTTGACCGCGCCGGCGGATGACTCCAGGCGCAGCTTCACGGTGTCCTGGCCCGGCTTGAGCTCATAGTTGCCCGGCACGATGGTGAACGGCGTCTGGTGGTTCGGCAGGTTCAGCCCCTGCGCCAGCAGGCCGGTCTGCGCGTAATAATTGTGTGAGCCGATGAGGACAAAATCCTTGTCCTTGTCCTGCGAGTCCTTGTGCTGGGTCAGCGCGACATAGCGCAGATCGCCACCCTCGGCGCTGATTTCGGCGGTCATCAGGTCGGTCTTGACTACCGCGCTGGCCGCCGCGCTTACCTGGGCGCCGCCGCTGGCCGCGGCAGCAGGTACGCCGGGCAGCGACGGCACCGCGCCCGCGGTGCCCGGCGCGCCGGGCACCGGCAGGCTGCTGGGCTGGGGTACCGTCGAGGTACCCGGCTGGCCGGGCTTGGTGGCGACCGGGGGCGCGTGCAAGGCGGCTTGCTGCTTCTGCCAGGCCTCCCACAGCATCACCAGCGAGAACGAGAAAATACAGAACAGGATCAGTCGGCGGGTGTCCATCAGGGAACCAGGGAAAGGTGAGCGGGTTGCAGAACCGGGCGCGCCCCGAAACAGGAGGGGTGGGCGAAACGGAAGGTGGCGGCGCGCGAGTTTAATTCAACGGCGCGGTTTGCGGGGCGGGACATATTTTTGGCGTCGGATTCAGGTCAATTCAGGTCAACCCAGGTTTACGCTCAGGCCCGCGGCGGCACGGGATCATACCCGCCCGGGTGCCAGGGGTGGCAGCGGCAGACACGCCTGGTCGCCAGCCAGCTGCCACGCGCCGCGCCGTGCACCTGCAGGGCTTCCAGCGCGTAAGTCGAGCAGCTCGGCTCGAAGCGGCATTGCCGCCCCAGCACCGGCGACAGCGTGTAACGGTAGACCTGGATCAGCGCCATCAGCAGGAATTTCATCGCCGTTCTCCTTACACCGCACCGGCCGAACCCGCAGCAACTGCCGCAACGGGCGCATCCGCATTCGCCTCTACTTTCGCCTGTTGTCCGGCAAGCGATAAAAACAGCCCCTGCAGCTCCGCATATTGCTCGGCGCGCGCCAGCGCCCGCGGGTCGCGGGTCAGGCGCAACACCACGTCGCGTGGCCCCGGCAGGCAAGCCGTGGCGAGCGCAAACAGCGCGCGCCCCTGGCGCTTGATCAGGTTGCGGCGGATCGCCGTGCGCGTCAGGCGCTTGGCCACCACCATGCCCAGGCGCGACTGCGGCGCCGCACCGGCGCGCCAGTGCAGCGAGAAATGCGCGCTGCGGGCCCGCTCCCGGCTCTTGAAAATGACGGCAAAATCCTCCCCGCTCAAGCCCGCTGGGGCTGGAGGGTTGGGGACGGCAGGCAGGCTAGCCACGGCAGGTCAGGCGCGAAAGGCGGGTGCGCCCCTCGAACACGTCATGCGGGCACACGATACAGGCACACCATGCGACCACGCAATCGGACACGCTTTTCAGCAACGAAAGGCCGGCGGTTCAGCATTCGGGTCCTGCAGCGCCACCGGCCGTCAACCGGGCAGGGAAACTGAAGCCGCTCAAGTCGCGCGAACATCGTACGAACACCGCACGAAAAAACGGCGCGACTGCAACAGCGGCCCGGCTAAGCAGCGGATGATGCGTGGGCAGGACCGCGCGCGCAGCCTTAGACGGCCAGGCGCTTGCGGCCCTTGGCACGGCGCGCGCGGATCACGGCGCGGCCGCCCTTGGTCTTCATGCGAACCAGAAAGCCGTGGGTGCGCTTGCGGCGCACAACTGAGGGTTGATAAGTGCGTTTCATGGGAATTGTCCTTTTTGCAAAACCCGTTATTAAACAACAATTTCGCTCATTCCGTCAAGGTGCATGCGGGTCCCCGGCCAAGCCCGCGAAGCGCGCCTTTTTGCTCGCCGCTGCCTGTGGATAACTCCCCCCGGCAAGAGTAAATAGGAGTAAAATCACAGGTTGATTTAAGAGGGGTAACCGAGGGGTAAAACCAAGGACAAAAAAGAATAAAACGTCAGCGCCACGCGAGCTGAAAATCTCCGCAGCCAGTCGCCTTGCAGCCAGCCGGAAACCGTTCCCGGGATTCAATCGCCCGGCAACCGCGGCAATATGTGGCAAGCATCTGATTTGCCCGACGTTTTTCGTTTTTTCCGTGGTTTTTTTCGTGGTTTTTTCGTGTCCCCTCCGCCTTTTACCCTTCCGCCACGCCGCTTTTTTCACCCACTTTTACCTTTCCGCCTATTTCCTTTCCTTCCATCGCCCATTTTTTCGATCCCCGTTGCCTAGCCTGCTGTCCTGATGCCCCCTAATTCCGTGTCCGCTGCTGCCGCTGCGCCTGCTTCCGCCGCCATCGTCAAAACCCCAGGCGAGGTTCCGGTTGACGCTTTGCCCGAAACCTCACTCGAGGCGGCGGCTCCCAGCGGCACGCCCTCGGCTGCCGGTTTCTGGGTGCTCTGCACGGACCTGTTCGGGCGCGAGCTGCCCAAGCAGCAGTTCGACACCTGGATCAAGCCCCTGCGCATCCAGGAAGGCAAGCCCGAGGGCGGTACCGCGGCCCTGGACCTGATCGCGCCGAACCGCTTCGCGCAGCAATGGGTGAAGGACCGCTTTCTGTCGCGGATGGAAGGCCTGGCCACCGAATACTGGGGTGGCCTGGTGAAAATCAGCCTGAGCTATGCCCCGCCGAAAAAGACGGACATGGCCAACATGCCGTCGCCTTCCGCTTCGGCCGCTCCCGGCCCGCAGGGCGCCGCCGCCCACCAGGAAATCGGCACCGTCAGCCCGGTGTTGCCCCAGGTGCTCGCCACCGAGTTCGAAAAGACCCGCCTGAACCGCGAGTACACCTTCGAGACCTTCGTCACGGGCAAAGCCAACCAGCTGGCGCGCGCCGCCGCCATCCAGGTCGGCGAGAACCCCGGCACCTCCTACAACCCGCTGTTCCTCTACGGCGGCGTGGGCCTGGGCAAGACCCACCTGGTGCAAGCGATCGGCAACACCATGCACTCGCACAATGCCGGCGCGCGCATCCGCTACATCCACGCCGAACAGTATGTGACGGACGTGGTCCGGGCCTACCAGAAGAAGGCTTTTGACGAGTTCAAGCGCTACTACCATTCGCTCGACCTCCTGATCATCGACGACATCCAGTTCTTCAACGGCAAGAGCCGCACCCAGGAAGAATTCTTCTACGCCTTCAACGCCCTGATCGAGGCGCACAAGCAGGTGATCATCACCTGCGACACCTACCCGCGTGAAATCACCGGGGTGGAAGACCGCCTGATCTCCCGCTTCGGCTGGGGCCTGACGGTCGCCATCGAGCCGCCCGAGCTCGAAATGCGCGTCGCCATCCTGCTGAAAAAAGCCGAAAGCCAGGGCATCACCCTGGACGAGACGGTCGCCTTTTTCATCGCCAAGCACCTGCGCTCCAACGTGCGCGAGCTGGAAGGCGCGCTGCGCAAGCTGATTGCCTATTCCCAGTTCCATGCCTGTGAAATAACCCTGGAGACCGCGCGCGACTCCCTGCGCGACCTCCTGCGCGTGCAAAACCGCGCCGTCTCGCTGGAAAACATCCAGAAGACCGTTGCCGACTTTTACCGCGTCAAGGTCAACGACCTGTTTTCCAAGAAGCGCACCGCCGATCTCGTCAAGCCGCGCCAGATCGCCATGTATTTCGCCAAGGACCTGACTTCCCTGTCCCTGCCCGAAATCGGCGACGCCTTTGGCGGCCGCGACCACACCACCGTGCTGCACGCGGTGCGCAAGATCACCGAAGCACGCAAGAACGACCAGCAGCTCAACCATGAGCTGCACGTGCTGGACCAGATCATCAAAGGCTAATCCTGACCAATACGCAACCAATGCAAGACCAGCAACATGAAGAAGTCAATCGGGAAATGAATCACTGTTGAAAACCCTGTGGACAAACCGTGCGTGGAATCTGGACAAGTCGGCAAAAGTGCCCGGCGCAAAAACTTGTCCACAAACAAGCGAGACCTTGTCCACAAGGTTTGCGGTCTGAAAAAGCCGCGCAAGGCATTGTTTTACATAGGAGCGAGGGACTTGTCCGCATATCCACAGGCTCCTATTAGCTGTTATTAGTTTTATATATTAAAAACCTTAAGTAAAAGAAAGGACCGGACCATGCAACTCGTCACCGCGGAACGCGACGCCCTCCTGAAACCGATTCAAACGGTCAGCGGCATCGTCGAGCGCCGTCACACCCTGCCCATCCTGTCCAACCTGCTGATCAAGAAGACCGGCGCCGAGCTGTCCTTCCTCGCCACCGACATCGAAGTCCAGATCTCCACCAAGGCCGAATGCGAAGCCGGGCAAGACGTCGCCACCACGGTCGCCGCGCGCAAGCTGCTCGACATCCTGCGCGCCCTGCCCGCCTCGGCCAACATCTCGCTCGAGCTGAACAACAAAAAGCTCAACATCAAGGCCGGCAAGTCGCGCTTCGCCCTGCAGACCCTGGCCGCCGAAGACTTCCCCACCGTCGCCCAAGCCACCGACTTCAAGGCCGGCTTCTCGCTCCCGCAAAAGCAGCTCAAAAGCCTGATCGCCCTGGTGCAGTACGCCATGGCCCAGCAGGACATCCGCTACTACCTCAACGGCCTCCTGCTGATCGCCGACAAGACCCAGGTGCGCGTCGTCGCCACCGACGGCCACCGCCTCGCCTACGCCGCCCTGCCGGTCGAAGCCGCTAGCGAGAAGACCGAAGTCATCATCCCCCGCAAGACCGTGATCGAACTCGAGCGCCTGCTGGACGATTCCGACGATCTGATCCGCATCGACATCGCCCCCACGCAAGTGCGCTTCCAGTTCGGCAATGTCGAGCTGGTCTCCAAACTCGTCGAAGGCAAGTTCCCGGATTACCAGCGCGTCATCCCCCAGGGCTACAAGAACCACTTCGAGATCTCGCGCGAAGAGCTGATCGGCTGCCTGTCGCGCGCCGCGATCCTGACCAACGAAAAATTCAAGGGCGTGCGCTGCGTGGTCGGCGACGGCAGCCTGAAAATCTCCTGCACGAATACCGACCAGGAAGAAGCCCAGGAAGAAGCCGAGATCGACTACAAGGGCGACCCGATCGACATCGGCTTCAACGTCACCTACCTGCTCGACGTGCTCAACCACGTCAAGGCCGACAAGATCACCGTCTCCCTTGGCGACGCCAATTCCTCCGCCCTGATCACTTCAAGCGAAAACGCCGAATTCAAGTACGTCGTGATGCCGATGCGGATTTAAATCCGCACTCTTGCCCCCATATATTTCGTAGTTTTCGGTGCGAAGTTTCGATAGTTTCAGCCGTCGCAGCAAAGCAGCAAAAAGCAGCAGCAGTCCAACCGCAATAAAGAGCCAGGAATAGCCCGATGTCCGAGCAGAACCCGCAAGACAAGCCGCAGTCCTCTCCGCAACAGCCGCCGGCGGAAAATGCCTACGGTGCTTCGTCCATCCAGATTCTGGAAGGCCTGGAAGCCGTGCGCAAGCGGCCCGGCATGTACATCGGCGACACCTCCGACGGCACCGGTCTGCATCACCTCGTCTTCGAAGTGCTGGACAACTCCATCGACGAAGCCCTGGCCGGCCATTGCACCGAGATTGTCGTCACCATCCACAGCGACAACTCCATCTCGGTGACGGACAACGGCCGCGGCGTGCCCACCGGCATCAAGTGGGACGACAAGCACGAGCCCAAGCGCAGCGCCGCCGAAATCGTCATGACCGAGCTGCACGCCGGCGGCAAGTTCGACCAGAACAGCTACAAGGTCTCCGGCGGCCTGCACGGCGTGGGCGTCTCCTGCGTCAACGCATTGTCCAAGTGGCTGCGCCTGACCGTGCGCCGCGACGGCAAGGCCCACTTCATGGAATTCCACCGCGGCGTGGTCCACGAGCGCGAATTGGAAGAGCAGACCGCGCCGGACGGCAACAAGCTCACCGTCTCGCCCATCAAGGTCACCGGCAACACCGAGAAGCGCGGCACCGAAGTGCACTTCCTGGCCGATGAAACGATCTTCGACAACATCGACTTTCACTACGAGATTCTGTCCAAGCGTATCCGCGAGCTGTCTTTCCTGAACAACGGCGTGGCCATCAAGCTGATCGACCAGCGCACCGCCAAGGAAGAAGACTTTGCCTTCACCGGCGGCGTGAAAGGTTTTGTCGAGTACATCAACCGCACCAAGAGCACCCTGCACCCGAACATCTTCTACGCCTCGGCCGAAAAGCAGGCCGACGGCCAGCTCGGCAACCAGGGCCTGACCATCGGCGTCGAAGTCGCGATGCAGTGGAACGACGGCTACAACGAGCAGGTGCTCTGCTTCACCAACAACATTCCCCAGCGTGACGGCGGCACCCACCTGACCGGCCTGCGCGCCGCGATGACGCGGGTGATGAACAAGTACATCGAAGAAACCGAGATCGCCAAAAAGCAGAAGGTCGAGACCACCGGCGACGACATGCGCGAAGGTTTGACTTGCGTGCTCTCCGTGAAGGTGCCCGAACCCAAGTTCAGCTCGCAGACCAAGGACAAGCTGGTCTCCTCCGAAGTGCGCATGCCCGTCGAGGAAGTCGTCGCCAAGGCCCTGGCCGACTACCTGCAGGAACGCCCCGCCGATGCCAAGATCATCGTCGGCAAGATTGTGGAGGCCGCGCGCGCCCGCGAGGCTGCCCGCAAAGCCCGCGACATGACCCGCCGCAAAGGCCTGCTCGATGGCGTCGGCCTGCCCGGCAAGCTGGCTGACTGTCAGGAAAAAGACCCGGCGCTGTGCGAGCTCTACCTGGTCGAGGGTGACTCCGCCGGCGGCTCCGCCAAGCAGGGCCGCGACCGCAAGTTCCAGGCGATCCTCCCGTTGAAGGGCAAAATCCTTAACGTCGAAAAAGCCCGCTTCGACAAGCTCATCGCCAGCCAGGAAATCGCCACGCTCATCACCGCGCTCGGCACCAGCATCGGCAAGGAAGAGTACAACATCGACAAGCTGCGCTACCACCGCATCATCATCATGACCGATGCCGACGTCGACGGCGCGCACATCCGCACCCTGCTGCTCACCTTCTTCTACCGCCAGATGCCCGAGCTGGTCGAGCGCGGCTACATCTACATCGCCCAGCCCCCCCTCTACAAGGTCAAGGCCGGCAAGGACGAGCGCTATCTAAAGGACGACCACGAGCTCAACCAGTACATGCTGCGCACTGCCCTGCTCGGCGCCGAGCTGCTGCCCCGTACCGGCGCCACCCCGATCAACGGCGACACGCTCGAAGAACTCGCGCGCGGCTACCTGCTCTCCGAAGCCGTCGTCCAGCGCCTCACCCACCTGATCGACGAAGCTGCCCTCAACGCCATGCTCGCCGGCGCCCTGGTCGACCTCAGCAACGAAGACGCCGCCCGCGCCTCCGCCGCTAGCCTCCTCGGCATCCTCACCGACAAGTCCGTCACCGTCCTCCCCGAATTCGACGACAAGAGCGAAGCCTGGGTGCTCAAGGTCAAGCGCAGCAAACACGGCAACTGGAAAAACACCGTCATCGACTCCGACTTCATCCACGGCGCCGACTACGAACAAATCCGCAACACCGCCAACACCGTCAAAGACCTCATCGGCGAAGGCGCCCTCATCAAGCGCGGCGAAGGCGACAAAGCCCGCTCACACGCCGTCACCGACTTCCGCGCCGCCGTCCACTGGATGCTCACCGACGCCGAACGCAACATGAGCCGCCAGCGCTACAAAGGCCTCGGCGAAATGAACCCCTCGCAACTGTGGGAAACCACCATGGACCCCACCGTACGCCGCCTGCTACGCGTACAGATCGACGACGCGATTGCGGCGGACGGCATCTTCACTACGCTGATGGGTGAAGAGGTGGAACCGAGGCGCGCGTTTATTGATGCGAATGCGTTGAGGGCGTCGAATATCGACGTCTAGTATTTAGAAGTTAGCGTCGTTTAGTTTTAGAAGCCAAGTGAGAAATGCGATTTAGTAATAGCGCATCTAACTTGGCTTCTTTCATATGGAAGCAAGTAAATATTCCAGGAACTTGATATAGAAACTTTGTCGTAGAAATTAAACAATAACTAAAATCGGAGGCGCTCAAATGGCAAAGCTGAGTGAGTTTGAAGTCGATTTCCTAAGCCTTCTTAAAGAAGCTGTCACCACCCTAGAACACGTTAGCAAGACGGAGGGGGTGTTACCTCAAATACTAGTTGGTATCGTTGTAATCGGTATTTGTGCTTGGCTTGCACTTCATGTTATTGGAAAGCTTGCTGACCTTGTAGTGTCTCTTGTTGAGAATCTACAAAAGCTAGGTTTTCGATTCTTTAGTGCGCATGAGAAAAAAATGTCTATGCGCCGTAGACAGCAATTCTGCGCTGTCCTCCGCAGCGACTTAGATTCGATTTCAAAATCAGAAAACTGGAATGATCAATGGTTCACCGATCTTGAAGCTGAAGTTGAAGCTGAAGGAAGTTACTACGCAAACAGCATAGCGCGGTTGACCCGCCAACGATCAACTGGAACGCGGCGAGTGCCGTCTCTAATGCAAGCAATTCAATCCAGCACAGAACGCTGCATGCTTTTAGTTGGAGAGCCAGGTAGTGGAAAAAGTGTGGCGCTTCGACATTTGGCTCGAGAAATTGCTGATGCCGGAAGCAAGTCAAAAGCATCTAAAGCAAGAGTGCCGCTTTATATAAATCTGAAAGAACTACCAGCATGTGAGTCCGGGGTGCCAAACGCTGATTTCATTCAGCAGTTTGTACTTGAACATATCCGTCGCGGCGATTCAGATACCGCCGCGTACGTTCGTGATCATTGGGAAAACTTTAAAGAGCAGGGCACGTGGCTCTTTTTGTTTGACTCATTTGACGAAATTCCAGCTGTGCTTCACGCTCCCAACGGAAGTCAATCGATCTTCAGGCACAGCGAGGCGTTGCGCCAATTTATGGATGGAATGGGCGCCTGTCGCGGGGTGCTTGCGTCCAGGGAATACAAGGGGCCGGAGGCGTTGCCTTGGAAAAAGCTGCGTGTGTTGCCGCTGAGTCGTCAGCGGCAAGATGAATTGATCGACAACACGTATCTTGGTAGTCGCGAAAAAAATCTTGTTCGGCAACATCTAGCGACCGTTGAAACTCCAATATTTGGGAATCCTCTTTTCATCTCTCTACTATGTAGATATGTTGGAGACACCGGCACAACTCCGTCAAACGATCACGATCTGTTGGTTCGCCATCTAAGTCGCTTGGCTCAGCGCGACCCTGAGTTCATGAAGAAGAAGTATGAGCTGGATAGCGTCCAACTACTAGAAGGAGCAACAACACTCGCTGTCCTATTCGCTGAGCTTCCTGAATTGAGTTTAGCTCCCCGATATGACGAACTTGACACCGCGCTGCAGAAAAGATCTTGGACTCTTCCAGCTCCACTAGAAAAATTGTTGTCCGCTTTGATTGACGTAAAGATTGGTCGGTCGGACGTGAAAGAAGCTATCCAAGGAGATCGGCGTTTCACTTTCTCTCATAGAAGGTATCAAGAAACGTTGTTTGTCGAGTACTTGGCTTCTCATCCAGAGCACCTAACAACTCGCGAACTCTTACTAGATAGCAGATGGCGAGAGTTCACCGTTACTCTGATTCAATCTCAAGCAGAGGAATACATCGTTCGTTTTATATCAGAAGCAATAAATCTTCTGTTCGAGCTCCCGCAAAGAAAATCGTTGATTAGCCCAAGCTTCTTGGAAAAGCTCGAAGCAATGCAACTTGGCGAAATTGGTTACTACAAGTGGGAAAATGATTATCTACTCCACCTGCTAGGTCTACTTAACGAAGGCTTTTCACGTCGTACTGAATTGGTTACTCAAGGATTGCGCCACGCTGTCGCGTCAAAGTTGACCGAGCGGTGGCAAGAAGGTGATTTGCATGATCGCTTATTGATAGTTCGTCATGGATGCTTACTTCCTACTTTGGAATTCCAAAGATATTTGGAATGGGCGATCGACAGCAAAATAGATCTGTTTCGACAAGCGTCTTTCGGCAATGCCTCGTTCTTAGGATTGTTACCAACTGAATTGGAAAGTTGGGTAAGAAAGCGCTATGCGGATGAGGTACTGGTTGCGGATAGCAAAGTGGAGTTGTTCAAATTGGATGCGCTAGGAAGCCGCCTTCCACCGGGCGTTGGAGCCGCTACAATTTTTCGTCGTTGTACGGCATTGCGCACGGTACTCAAGCAATCTTTCATAATGCGATCAGTAATCAAATATATGACGCTCGTGATTTCTGCCATGAATTTCATCCTGCCGATACAAGTTTTCTCAAGAGAGAATCTCCAAACGAGCAATGGCAAAGCTTCCATGTTGGTACTCATAACAGGCTATCTTGCCGCGCTGTCTTTCACAGTAACTCAAACCGCCGTTAAGACAGAGGTTCCCATTTGGTCTTTTGTAGGATGCATTGGAATCAATGTACTATCCGTAATCTTCTTCTTTCGGCTGCTGATGCGGGCGGAAAGCAAAATGCTCACGCCCACCCATTTGCTTCATTGCATTAGGTCGATTGGGGCAAAAGGCATGGATATCATTAGTGTTCTGATCGCAGTAATCATAGCCTCCATATTTTTTGGCGGAATTGCTTGGCTTATAGTAAAACTCATTTCTATGGGGGAGTGGGGCATTTTTGCTGCTAGCGCCATCCCATTTGCCCCATTCGTCATTGCTTTGGTAAGCAAGCTTCGCGCTTCCCGGCGTGCTGGGGGGCGGATGCCTGCGACGTTAAACGACGGGTCGTTATTAGGATGGGCTGAAGTACGCCAAGCAGATTCAGCCGATGAACTGCTCTACTGGCTCAAAAAATCTCCCCGGATTCTCTTGGATCCAGAAATATCTAGGCAAATTCTCGCTTATTGCAGCCGGCGCTTTCAGCGGCATAACGATAAGAAAAATAGATTGATGCCGAAGATGGAAATTCTTGGTGGCTTTCTTCTAGGTTATTCAATTCGAGAATAAGGAAGTCGACACCGAATGGCCAATTTGCCAGGGGCCGGATTGCGCACAAGGGAAAGAGCTCGCTGAGGTAATAGGGCGACGAGTCGAGAATGCGCCGACCTAACAATCGGGAACAAATCACCAATCTCATTCACTCACTAGGTAGGCAAGGTGAAACAGGTCTTCCCAGCCTAGAGTTCTTCCCGATGTGGATGTCGTACGGTCATGTGCGAGTATTGGTGGATGACTCTGCTCAAATTGCGGGCGCTCTGCTTCGTACTTTGCCGCCTGCTTTTCCATTCGAGTGTTCAGGCGGCCACAGCCAGCGTCTCTGATCCGGAGCGAGAAAAGAAGCCGTGTTCGAATATTTTTCGCGTCTGCTAGCATCCACTCCATGAGTTTTGCATTTCGCCTAGCCGTTCTCTTATCTGTAGCATCGTGCGCTCTACCCGCCCACGCCGCCGAAGAAAACCGCTGCGGCTGGTTCTCCAACCCTACGCCCGGCAACGCTTGGCTGAAGGACCGCGACGGCGAATGGACGGTTGGCATCCAGGGCAATTACTCGGCCGAGGGTGACTGGCCGGAGTTCAAGCGCGGGCAATGGGTGGTGACCAACGGCAGCAGCTATGGCTACGGCTGTGCCTGCATGCGCGTGGCCACTAGCCGGCAGGAGATGCGCGTGCTGACCATCAAGTCGGCGCGGGCGCTGCCGTTGGCTACCTGCCGCGGCGACCGCCGCCTGGGCAAGGCGCCGGAATAGGCGTAGTCGCTCTTGGGCAGGGAACGCTTTTGGGTACAATGGTTTTCAGGACAAGCATTGAAGCTGCGGGGTTGCGCATGGGTCAGAGCACATTGGAAGAACTGCGTCAGTTGAGCGTTGCCGAGCGCATCCAGCTGGTTGAGGACCTGTGGGATTCCATCGCCGCTGACTCTGCCGCCGCGCCGTTGACGCCGGCGCAGGATGCGGAGCTTGACCGCCGTCTGGCCGAGCCGGACGGGCCGCTTTATTCCTGGGCTGAGATCAAGGCCGGCCTGACCGGCGGGAAATGACGGTCCTCGTCGAATTCCGCGCGGAAGCGCGCGTGGAGATCGATGAGGCATTTGCGTGGTATGAGCAGCAGTCGGCCGGCCTGGGGGCGGACTTCCTGCGCGCGGTCGAAGCGGCGGTGGAGTCGATCTCGCGGCGGCCGGACTCGTGGCCTCTGGTCCGCGAGAATGTGCGGCGCAGGCTGTTGCGTCGCTTTCCCTATAGCCTGATCTACCGGGTCGATCCCGGGAGAGTGGTTGTGGTGGCCTGCTTTCATGCGCGGCGCGATCCTGCGCGCTGGCGCGCGCGGGTTGGTTGAAGGCCCGGCGGACGCCTGCTTCCACGCCACAAACTCCTCGCCCAAACCGCCGAAACCGGCGTATGTTTGGTATCAACAGTGTCCCCTTTCTCTTCGCGCGCGATTGCCGTGAAGCTGGCGTAGACCCGCGGCGAATGTCGAATTCGCGGCTTGGTCCGGGTGGCTTTTGCCGGCCCGGGTTTACAACAAATGTAAAGCGCGCCGCGCTGGGGAGTGCTCGGGTGGCGCTTGCGGATGGTGACGCTTGCGAAGTGGCGGTGCGCGAAAAACTGGAAAAAGGTTGGGTTTTGTCAGGTTGACAAAGCGGGCGGCTACAAAGGTGTTTCCGGCCACTAGCGTTTTTTGAAAAAAGGTAGGGTTTTGTAGGGGTGGCCGGTTGCGCGGGCTGGGGGTGATTCTTCAGGCGGGTGTTCAGGCGGGTGAAGCGGGGGCGCTGCGGATTTGTGAAAAAGGTTAGGTTTTGTTAGGTTGGTGGCGCGGGGTGTTTCGGGTAGGCCGCGTTTTTCCGCGAAAAAGTATGGTTTTCTCAGGGTGAGGGGGTTTGGCGGGGGTTGTGATTGCGCGATAAGATTGCCGGAAGCAGGGAATCATCAATAACAACCGCTTCGCGCAAGGATCAGCATGAACCCTATTCCTCCCGTCCGCCGGGTCGTGATGTTCAAGCATGGCATTGCTTTTTTTGAGCGTGCCGGCAAGGCCGATGGGCCGTTTGAGCTGTCGTTTCACAAGGATGAAATGAACGATGTCCTCAAGTCCCTCACGGCGTGGGTGGAGGCGGGGGATGCGCGGATCGGGGAGATTGCGTTCGACAAGCCGGAGGATCCGGAGACGCGGCTGGTGGAGCGCGGGCTGAAGTTCGAGCCCGAGCAGGGCTTGCGCGGGCTGCTGGCGGCGTTTCGTGGGCAGCGGATCGCGGTGACGCATGGCGGGGTGCGTCTGGAAGGCGAGATTCTCGGCGTGGAGGCGAGCAGGGGTGAAGGCGGGGCCGAGCGCTTCACGCTGGTGCTGCGCGCGACGCAGGGCGGGGTCGAGATGGTCGATCTGAGCCGGGTGACGGGCATGGAGTTTCCCGATCCGGCGGTGCAGGCGGACCTGGCGCTGTTGCTGGACCGCAGCCGCGCCACGCGGGCGGGGACGACGCGCGCGGTGCGCGTCGCGGTGCACGGCAAGGCGGACGACCTGCGCGTCTCCTACATCCTGCCGGCGCCGATCTGGCGCGTGACGTACCGCGTGGCCTGCGCCGGCGCGGAGGCCACGCTGATGGCCTGGGCGATCGTCCACAATCCGTCTGATTCCGATCTGCATGAAGTGTCGCTCACGCTGACCACCGGGCGGCCGGTCAGTTTCCAGATTGATCTTTACAATCCGCGCAACGTGACGCGGGCCTTGCTGGAAGAGGAGGTGCCGATGCCGGGCACCGGCGCGAGGGTTTCGGGCCGCACGTTGCGCAAGATGGCGGCTGCTCCCGTCGCCGCCGCGTCCTTCGCGATGGACGAATCGGAAATGGATTCCCGCTCCGCGCTCTTTGGCGGCAGCGTACCCAGCGTCGCCGAAGGGGCCGACCGCGGCGAGTTCTTCGAGTACCGGATCACCAACCCGGTCTCGCTGCAGCGGGGCGGCTCGGCCCTGGTGCCCCTGCTCTCGGCGCCGCTCGAGGCAAAGCGCCAGCGCATCTGGCAGCCCGGGCAGGGCGCCAATCCGGATATCGTGCTGACCTTCCCGAACCATTCCGGCGCCGTGCTCGAAGAAGGCGCGGGGGTGATTTACGAAGACGAGGTCTACGCCGGCGAGGCGATGTTCCCGTACGCGGCGCGCGGGGCCGCGGTAAAGCTGGTATTCGCCAAGGACATGTCGGTGCGCTGCGTCGGCCGGCGCGGCAACAGCGCCAGCGTCGGCGCCTTGCGCCTGGCGCAGGGCTTCCTGGTTGAGGAGCTGCGCCTGGAGGAACGCTGGGAATTCTCCGCCGAGAACGATCACGGCGACGAAGTCGAGGTACTGATCGAGCTGCCCAGGCAGGCGGGGCGCTCGGCCGACCCCGCCTACGCGCAGCCGGTGTCCACCAGCCTCACCCACAACACCTACTCGATCACGGTGCCCGCCCACGGCAAGCACACCATAGAGGTGATCGAGCGTTCACTGGGCGCGAAGAATTACAAGCTGGGCGATTTCTCCCACCTCGACCTGCGCCGCTGGCTGGAAGGCAAATACCTGGACGTCCGCACCATGGGAATGCTCAAGGGCCTGATGCAATTGCGCGATAACATCGAGCAGTCGCAGCAGCAGATCGTCAAGCGCACCGAAGAGCGCGACGAGATCCACGCCAGGCAGAAGAACCTCGCCGAGCAACTCACTGTGCTGAAGGAAAGCGGCGCCGAGGGCAAGCTGCGCCTGCGCTACGTCGGCGAGCTGGCCGACGCGCAGGACCGCGTCAACGCCGTCGACGCCGAGGTCAGGCAGCTCAATGATGCGGTGAAGTCCCTCCACGAGCAGTTCACGCGGAACGTCAACGAACTGACGGCGTAGCGGCGCGCACCGCCGCGTGGCGGTGCCGCGCCCTATGCGGCCGATGCCTCCTTGCGCTGTACCGCTTGCGCGCGGGCCAGGGTGGCTTGCGCGATGGGGATGAGGGCGGAGTCGGGGAACGGCGAGACGCTGCTGACGTTGATCTCGCACAGCACGTAGCTGTCTTGCCCCGCCGCGTCCTTCGGCCCGAGCAGGAAGTCGCAGTCCCAGAGGATCGGCAGCTCGTGGGTGGCGATGCCGAGGAGGCTCTGCATGGCGGGGATCCAGTCCCGTTCGAGTTGCTGCTTGAAGGCCTGGTACTGCGGCAGGGTGGGCGGGTGGTAGAGGCGCGGGCTGGGTTGCAGGGCGGACTCGGGCGCAGCGCCGGGGTCGGCGGGGTAGAGGGCGTTGACGGCTTGCAGGCCGAAGCCGGCGACCTGGCCGTGCACGAGGTAGCAGCGGACCATGCCTTCAGGCAGGCGGGGCTGGTACGCCTGGTCGATCATGCGGCCGCTGCCGGCAAAGTAGGGTTCGCAGCGGGTCAGGAAGTCGGCCAGCGGCAGGGTTTCGTCAAAGCAGCCGCGTTTGGCGTGGCGCACCGTGACCATCGCGGCGTCTGCGTCAGCCGCTTCGACTTTCCATACGCCGCTGCCGCCGTTGCCGCGGTACTGCTTGAGCACGCGCGGCGCGCCTTCGCGCAATCGCGCGGGGAGCTGGCGGCGCATCTCGTCGAGGCTGCTGTAGAGCTGCGTGTCGGTACCCCAGCCGAGTTCGCGGGTGGTGTAGAGCACCTCCTTGGTCCCGAGTTTGAGGATCACGTCGGGGTGGGTGCTGACAAAGACGCCACGGCCGGCCACTTCGCGCAGCATGGCATCGAGCACGCCGCGGTCGCGGCCGTCTTCGATGGGGTTGCACCAGACGAGCACGGCATCGACCTGCATGAGTTGGGCCGCGACCTCGTCGCGGAAGTCGTCGTGCCAGATCGCGGCCTCCACCCGCACGCCTTGCCCGCCGGCGGCGGTGAGGGCGCCGCAGACGTTGGCGAAGCGGCCGTGGGCGACATCGGGCGCCTCGCGCAGGGTGCGGTCGCCGGGGTAAAGCAGGGCGATGCGATAGGCGCCGTCAGGCTGGCGGAGGGAAGGCTGCGGGGATGTTTGCGACGAAGGGAGTGGCGGGGTGTTGCGCGTTGCGTCCATGGCTTCTGACTCCGGCGTTGGCGGGTAGAAGCAGAATTTGGACGCAAGGTCTTGGACTGATGCGTGCCTGGGGCATCGCATGCGCGGGGAATCTGCGTTGACCCCACTTGTGCAAGGTTACTCCTGATGCGGGACCAACGTCAACCGGGCACGGGCCGCCCGCCGCATGTTAAATTGGCTGGCCGAGGCGCCCCTGCATGCGGCGTCCCCGGTTCAGGCATCGGGTAATGTCCAGCTAAGGGCTCGCACGATTGAACAATCATTCCCGCAGGCGCGCCGGCGGTGTTCTGCTGGCGCTGTCGCTACTGCTGTGCGCCGGCCCGGCCCGCGCCGAACGCCTGGCTCCCGCGGATGAACCCGCGTTTCTGCAGACCCCCAAGCAGCTCGCGCTGAAAATCCTGCGCGGCACTGGCGAAGGCACGCAGTTCATCGGCAGCGGCTTTGCCTGGGTGAGCAAGGGCAAGGCCTACGCGATCACCAATTTTCATGTGGCCGAGAAAGGACTCGGCGCGGGTTTGGGTGACGGCGCGCCGGGCGGACTCTACGTGGCTTACCCGGGTCCGGTGCACTGGCACGTGGCCAGCCGCATGCTGGGCGTGCCGGGCGCGGACCTGGCGGTGATCGAGACGGCGGTGGAGTCGCCGCTGGCCAATCCCTTCACCCTCGGCACGGCCGCGCTGGGCGAGACGGTGTACTCGATCAGCTACGACGAGCAGGACTACCAGCAGGCCGCGCCCCTGGTGTACCGGGGCACGGTGGTGGGCGTGGTGGGCGCGCTGTTCCCCTCCTCCATCCTGCTGGTCCGCCCGCCGGTGCCGCCGGACGCGGTGAAGGTCTACGTGGTCGACGGCTCGGACTGCCTGCACGGCGCCAGCGGCAGCATGCTGCTCAACAGCCGCGGCGAGCTGTTCGCCATCAACGCCGGGCGCATCGACGGCGGGCTGTGCATCGCGGTGGCGGCCGAGGAGATGGAGCGGGCGCTGGCGCGCTAGGGAGATTGCGCAAAAGTGTTCTCGGCGCCATCATCTCCAAGGCGAATCTACTCCAAGCTTTTGATGCGAAAGCCTACGGCCTCGCCAGCTGGCGCTCCTCGGCTCCGCTTCTCATCCCATTAAGCAGCTTTTTGCAGAGCTTCCCTAGGATGATGCGCGATTCCAGCGTGGTGGTCGCGGGTATCGATGTGGGCGGCGCGAAGAAGGGCTTTCACGGCGTGGCGCTTGCCAATGGCCGCTATCTGGCGCAGCAGGCCTCGCTCGAGGCGGAGCGGATGGCCGCCTGGTGCAAGGAGATCGGCGCGATGGCCGTCGGCGTCGACGCGCCCAGCCGCTGGAGCGAGACCGGGCGGATGCGCCCGGCCGAACGCGAGTTGGCCAGGCGCGGCATCAGCTGCTTCGCCACGCCGCGCCTGGAGACGGCGCTCTCGCACCCCTTCTACGCGTGGATGCTGCAAGGCGCCGCGCTCTACCGCGCGCTCGAGCGCGACTATCCCCTGTACGACGGCTCACAGCCGGCGGGCACGTGGGCAACGGGCATGCGGACCTGCTTCGAGACCTTCCCCCAGGCCATCGCCTGCGCTCTCGCCGGCACGGCCGTATCGGCGAAGAACAAGGGGCCGATCAGGCGCGCGCTGCTGGCGCGGGCCGGCATCGACCCGGCGGCGTTCGGGAGCATCGATATGGTTGACGCGGCGCTGTGCGCGCTGGCGGCGCACCGCATGCAGCTCGGCGAGGTGAGCCGGTTCGGGGAGGCGGGCAGCGGGTTCATCGTGATTCCGGCGTTGGAGATGGCGGCGACCCGATGATGAAAGGGTTGCCGTGCACGGGCCGCGCGCTCCATGCATCTTCACACACGCGAACCGCGAACTCGCGTATGTTTGGTACCAAGACAAGCGGCTTTTGCCGGCGGCCGAATCGGTTCGAATTCGCCGTCTGATTGCAGCAGCGCGCCGCGGCGATTTCCGGCCAAAACGAGTGGCCGGCGCTGGCGATCTGCCTGATGGCCGCGAAAATCGCGAAAAAAGTCAGGGAAATGCTGATCAAGTCCCAAAAGCCGTGCGATGTGACATCACCTTCGCTCTGGAATCGGGGGTTGCGAAACGCAAATGAGGGGCGCAGCCCACTGAATCAGTATTTCCCCAGGTTTTATCAGGTTGGGGACAAAACAGGGGTAGCAGTAATACGCTTGTCATGCCGTGGCGCATCTGCGTTGCCTTGGCTCGCGTAATTCTGGTGTCTCCGGCGGTCTCCGCTTTTACGTCTTGATTGTTCGCACTGTGAAGTCTTCAGCTTTGTCCTCCTCGCCGCCCTCCCTGCTTCCTGCCCGTCGCCGCCTGCTCGCCGGCAGCGGCGCCGCCGCCGCGCTCGCTGCCCTGCACACCCTGACCGGCAGCGCCTGGGCGCAGGCGCGCAAGCCGGCGCGGCGCATGCCGGTGATTTTCATCGGCCACGGCTCGCCGATGAACGCGATCCGCGACAACCCGTTCACGCGCACGCTCGCCGCCTGGGGCCAGGCGCTGCCGCGGCCGGCGGCCATCCTCTCGGTGTCGGCGCATTGGCTCACACCCGGGGTGACGGGTGTCGGCGTGCAGGCGCAGCCGGCCACCATCCACGACTTTCGCGGTTTTCCGCGCGAGCTGCAGGAGATGGAATACCCGGCGCCGGGCGCGCCCGAACTGGCGAGGAAAAGCGCTGCCCTGGTGCGCCAGGCGCTCGCCGTTCCGACCGGGGAATGGGGCCTGGACCACGGCACCTGGACCGTGCTCAGGCACTTGTACCCGAAGGCCGATGTGCCGGTGTTCCAGCTCTCGATCGATTACGACAAGCCCGGCGCCTTCCATTACGCCATCGGCCGCGAACTGGCGGCGCTGCGCGATCAGGGCGTGCTGATCCTGGGCAGCGGCAACGTGGTGCACAACCTGCGCGCCACCGACCGCGACGTGCCCGAAGGGCCGGCGACGCGCTCCTGGGCGCAGGGCTACGACGACGCGGTGAAAAAGGCGCTCCTGGCGCGCGACGACAAGCGCCTCATCGCGTGGGAAAATCTGGACGCGTCGGTGAACATGGCGGTCCCGACACCTGATCACTACTTTCCGTTCCTGTACGCACTGGGCGCGGCGGGCGCGGATGAAAAGCCGCGCATGGTGTTCGAGGGATTTCACAGCGGCACGCTGTCGATGCGTTGCGTACAATTCGGCGCTTAAGGGAAAGCGGAGAACAAGAAGATGATCGACCCGCGCTTCAAGGATCTGCTGCTGCTCAGCCTCACCGAGCGCATGCAACTGGTCGACGACCTGCTGGAATCAATCGCCGCCGACGCCGGCAGCGCGCGCGGCCAGGCGCAGCCCGAGCTGGACCTGGGCATGACCGGGCCGGCCGAGCAGCTGCAGTTTTTTACCGGCCACGTCGCCCGCGGACCGGGAAACTAGGCGACGCGCAACCGCGCGCACACTGCTCGCGGACTGTGCCCCGGCGCGGCAAGATCCGCGCATTTGCCACGCAGTTGACACGTAGACGCCGCCCGGCCTCGCGGCGCGTCCCAGCGCGCCACGCCAACCCCGGCGGCCTCAAGCTACAATCAGGCCGCTACGTCTCTCGCGGCCTGCTTATTGCTAGACCGGAAGGCGGCGCAAGTCCTCTCCCTTCCCCTGCTTGCGCACCCTATCCGGATCTACCTCATGAGCAATCTGCATTTCATCGGCGGCGAAAAAGGCGGTGTCGGCAAGTCCCTGGTGGCGCGCGTGCTGGCGCAGTACTACATCGACCGTGGCCTGCCCTTCATCGGTTTCGACAGCGACAAGTCGCATGGCGCGCTGACGCGCTTTTACACCGACTACGCCGCCCCGGTGGTGGTGGACGACTTCAAGAGCCTGGACCGGATCGTCGAGACCGCCGTCGCGCAGCCGGACGAGCGTATCATCGTCGACCTGGCCGCGCAGACCCACCACCCGCTGGTGCGCTGGCTGGAGGACTCGGGCGTGCTCGACCTGTGCGGCGAGCTCGGCTTGAGCCTGACCTACTGGCATGTGATGGACGCCGGGCGCGACTCGGTGGACCTTCTCAAGCGCCTGCTCGACCAGTTCGGCGCGCGCCTGAACCTGGTGCTGGTGCTCAACGCGCTGCGTGGCGACCGCTTCGACATTCTCGGCGCCTCCGGCGAGCGCGAACGCGCCGAGCGGCTCGGTGCGCGTGTCATCACGCTCGGCCACCTGCCCGATGCCACCATGCAGAAGATCGACGCGCGCAGCACCAGCTTCTGGGCTGCCGTGAACCACACCGAAGGCACCCTCGGCCTGCTGGAGCGCCAGCGCGTCAAGGTGTGGCTGAACCGCGCCTACGAGCAGATCGGCAGCGTCGACCCTTGAGGTTTGTGGCCGCCGGCGCGGTCCGCGGCGCCGGCGGGCGCGCCACACCGCCCGGGCGCCGTATAGTGTGGACCTGCCTTGCGCGGGACCCGCCCGAAGCACCACTTCCGGATTCGCCATGACACCTTCCCGCTCGCGCCTGCTCCTCGGTCTCCTCTTCATGTTCGCCAGCCTTTCCGCCTCCGCCCAGCGACTCCCCTTGATCATCGGTACCGGCGCCGCCGGCGGCGCGTTCGCGGAATACGGGCCGGCGATGGGCAAGATCGTGGCCGCGCACGGCAAGGTCGACCTGGCCCCGCGCGCTACCGACGGCAGCAACGAGAATCTGCGCCTGGTCAACGCCGGCACCCTGCCCCTGGCGCTGGTGAACCTGGGTCCGGCCTACCAGGCCTGGACCGGGGTGGCGCCGTTCGCGGGCGCGCCGCTGCGCGAGTTTCGCGCCGTGCTGCCGATGTACGAGACGCCGTTTCACATCGTCGCCCTGAAGGGCTCGGGGATCGCCAGTGTCGCGCAGCTCGATGGCAAGCGGGTCGGCGTGGGCCCGGCAGGCGGGCCGGGAGAGGTGTTTTTCCGCGGCCTGGCCGAAGCGGCGAACATCAAGCCGGTCATCGTGAACGGAACCCCGGACGCGCACGCCAAGCAGGTGCTGGCGCGCGAGATCGACGCGCTGTGGTACGGCGCCGGCCTGCCGGTGGCCGCTTTCAAGGGCGTGACCGACAATGCGCAGGCCGTGGTGTTCGGCCCCAGCGAAGGCCAGGCCGCGCTGTTCCGCGAGCGCTACCCCTACTTCGCGCCGTATGTGATTCCCGCCAACACCTATCGCGGCCAGGGCGAAGCGATCGCCACCTTCGCGGTATGGAACTTCATGGTCGCGCACCGCGACGTCAGCAACGAGGCGGTATTCGCCATCACCGAGGCCCTGCTCGCGCATCCCGACGAAGTGGCCGCCGCCTACCCGGCTGCCTCCGCGACGCTGGCGCGCAACGCGGTGGCCAACAGCTTCCTGCCCTTTCATCCCGGCGCGGCGCGCTACTACCGCGAGCGCGGCGTGGCGTTGCCCAAACAGCTGATGCCGGAGTGACGGGCAGCCGAGGCAGGCCGGGGCAAAAAGTATGTAAAAGCGCGCCGGCCGCCTGCAACGTCCGGGGCGCGGCGAGGTCGTAGAGGCAGGCGTGCGAATTGCCGCCCGCGGCGCGGCACCGGCGCAAGGACATGGCCGGCGGCGGCAGCCGCGAACCATTTCCTCAAAAGATGCAAGTGTTTCAGGGCGGATCCATGCAAGAACAGGTCATCGAAAAACAGCCGCCACCAGCGCAGAAGAAGGGCTGGCTGGCCGCGCTCGGCCCCGGCCTGATCACCGGCGCGGCCGACGACGACCCCAGCGGCATTGCCACCTATTCGCAGGGCGGGGCGCAGTTCGGCTACCAGATGGCCTGGACCCTGCTCTTCACCTACCCGCTGATGGTCGGCATCCAACTCGCCTCGGCGCGCATCGGCCGGGTTACCGGCAAGGGCCTGGCGGAGAACTTTCGCCGCCTGTTCCCGATGTGGCTGGTGACCGGCCTGGTGGGCCTGCTGGCGGTAGCCAACATTGTCAACCTGGGCGCCGACCTGAATGCGATGGGTGATGCCGCCGCCCTGGTGATCGGCGGGCCGGAAGCGGGCTACGCGGCCGCCTTCGGCATCATTTCCCTCGGCCTGCAGGTGTTCATCCCGTACGAGCGCTACGTGCGCGTGCTCAAGTGGCTTACCTTGAGCCTGCTCGCCTACATCGGCGTGGCGCTGGTGGCGCATATCGACTGGGCCCAAGCCCTGGCCGCCGCCGTCTGGCCGCGCATCACCTGGTCGCGCGAATACGCGGTGACCGTGGTGGCGATCCTGGGCACCACCATCAGCCCCTACCTGTTCTTCTGGCAAGCCGAGCAGGAAGTCGAGGAGATCAAGCGCATAGGCCCCGACAAGCCGCTGCGCATGGCGCCCCTGCAGGTACACGAGCAGTTCAAGCGCATCCGCTTCGACACCCTGATCGGCATGGGCTTTTCCAACCTGATCGCGTTTTTCATGATCGTCGCCTGCGCCGCCACGCTCAACGCGCAAGGCATCACCAACATCGCCACCACCGCGCAGGCCGCCAAGGCGCTCGAGCCGATCGCCGGGCACTTCGCCACGCTGCTGTTCGCCCTGGGCATCATCGGTACCGGCATGCTCGCCATCCCGGTGCTGGCCGGCTCGGCCGCCTATGCGATCGCCGCGCTGTTGCGCCTGAAACGCGGCCTGGACCTGCCCTTTTCCAAGGCTCGCTCCTTCTACGCCATCCTGGGCGTGGCGGTGCTGACCGGCATGGGCATCAGCCTGGCCGACCTGGACCCGATCAAGGCTCTCTACTGGTCGGCGGTGATCAACGCGGTGATCTCGGTGCCCATCATGGTGGCGGTGATGCTCGCCGCGTGCAGCCACAAGGTGATGAAGGATTTGACCTTGTCGCTCAAATGGCGCGTGCTCGGCTGGGCCGCCACCGCCGCCATGGCGCTGGCCACCGCCGTGATGTTTTGGAGCATGGTGACCGGCTGAAGGTGATCGGCTAAATACGATCGACCAAATACGATCGACTAAATACAGCGAACTACCTGCAAGGTAATCGCCGAACCCGAGTTGATCGCGCGGCGCGGCGGGCCGACACTGGTGCACATCAAACAAGGAGACCGCCATGCCCGAACGCGCCCGCGTCCAAGCTTTTATCGCCACCGTGGTCAGCGGCGACCACGTCAAGGCGATCGAGGACTATTACCATGTCGATGCCAGCATGCGCGAGAACTGCAAGGAGCCGCGCCGCGGCCGCGATGTGCTGGTTGCCCATGAAGCAGCCGCGCTGGCGAGGGTGGCGCGCGTCGATACCCATCCGGTCGCCACCTACCTGATCGACGGCGACCACGTGGCGATCAACTGGACCTTCGACTTTGTCGACGCGCAAGGCGGCAAGCGGCGCATGGAAGAGATGGCCCTGCAGCGCTGGCAGGGCGACCGCATCATCGAGGAACGTTTTTTCTACGACCCGGCATCGATCGTGCCGGTGCGGGACTAGAGCCCGCGCACAACAAATCGCCGATGCGGTGAGCGGACCCTAGGCCGCGAACAAATCCACGCGGCGCGCGCGCGCCCAGTCGCGCAACAGCCCGCCGGCGCGCGCGGTCTCGCCGCGCCAGTCGCCCGCCGTTTGCTGGCGCAGCAGGCGCATCGAGGGGTACCAGGGCGTGCGCTCGCCCGCCCCCCAGAACAGGCCGATGTTCCACGCCGCCAGCAACAGCACCGGCTTGCCCAGGGCGGCGGCCAGGTGCGCCACCGAAGTATCCACGCTGACCACCAGGTCGAGGTTTTCGATCAGCGCGGCGGTCTGCGCCATGTCGGTGAGCTCGGGTTCGAAATCGTGGATACGCGTGCCGCCCGGCAGTGCCGCCCACTCCGCCGCGTCCTTGCCCTTTTGCAGGCTGATCGCGCTTACCCCCTCGATGCGCGCCAGTTCCGCCAGCAGGGCGAGCGGCGCCGAGCGCGCCTTGCGGTCGCGTTCGAACTCGGGGTCGTCCTTCCAGTGTCCCGAGCTCCAGCACAGGCCCACCTTCAGCCCCAGCAGGTCTCCTACACGCCTCGCCCAGCGCGCGCTATCGCCCGCATCGGCGCGCAGGTAGGCAGGCATCGCCGGTACATTGTGTTCATTGGTGCCAAACAGGCAAGTCAGGTCGAGCAGCGGGATATGGCAGTCGACCGCCAGGCCGGTGGTTTCGCTGAACACCTGGGTGACCCCGGGCAGCAGGGAGAGCAGGCGGCGGTTCGGCGCCAGCACGCTCCAGTGCAGTTCGCCCGGCGCGTAGTCGCGCAGCAGCATCGGCACATAGCGCGCGAACATCAGCTCGTCGCCGATGCCGCCCCAGTCCAGCCACACCAGCAGGCGCCGCCCGGCCAGGGGCTCGCCCTCCCAGAGCGGCAAGGTTCGGGTCCACTCGGGCGGGTTCGGGCAGCGCGCGCGGAAATGCAAAAAGGCCTCGCCGAAGCGGCCTGCCAGGAATAGCTGCTGGGCCAGCAGCACCTGCGAAAAACCGTTGAAGGGTTCGACCGCCACCGCCAGACGCCCGTATTCGATCGCCTCATCCAGTCGCCCCTGCGCCTTCAGTGCGAAGCCGAGCAGGTGCAGCGCCGCCTGCGCCGCTGGACGCTGGTGCAACAATTCGCGCAGCAGCGGTTCGGCCTCGGTGTGGCGTGCGGCGACGACCAGGTGCTGCGCCAGGTCGAAGCGCGCCTCGTACAGGTTGGGGTGGCGCTGCAGATGCGCCTGCGCCAACGCGATTGCCTGCGCCGAACCGGGTGCCGGCGGCGGGGCCGTGTCCTGCTCCTCCCGCATTTCGGCAACAGCCAGGGAGTCCGGCGCGCCGGCTCCGCCTTTGATGCTCTTGAACAGGGTACGCAGCATGAGGCCGGGTCGGAGAAAAACGCGGCGCCGCTGATGGCGCGGTGCAGCGCGAGGGTGGGGTGCGCCGATTATACCGGCGCGCTATAGTGTCGCTCCCGTATTGTCGTTTCCGAGCAAGCCATGCGTTCCACCCGCGCCGCCGCCGCCGTCCACCGCCTCAATGCCCGCGTCGAGGGCAAGCATTATGTGATGGTCAGCACCGGCCGTGACATGTTCTTCCTCGCCGAGCAGATGGAGGACGGCAGCGAGGTGCCCGAGTCCCAGCCGATGGCGCTGGATGATTTCGTCACCCACGTCGACTTGCTCGGGCCGCAGAAAGTGCGGCGCATGACCAAGAACGACGTGGCTTTCGAGAAGCAGCTGGTGAAAAAGAACAAGCCGGCCGACGAATCGGCCGATTAGGTGCCCCGGCGATTGATGCCGGCCCGCCGCAGGGCGCCGGGCCGGTAGCGCTTCAGCTCGCCGGCGTCGGCTCGTTGAACTGGTACAGCGCGGCGATCTTGCCGGCCTCGTTCATCACGAACACATCCAGGCCCAGTGCCTCGATCTTGCCGCCGCCCTTGGGCACCATGTGCCAGAAGAACTTGACCAGGTTGTACTGCGCGCTGGTGTTGCCGGCTGGAACGAATACGTAGTTCTTCTGCGCTACCCACTCGTCGTGGGCGCGCTTGACCCGCGCGGTGATGCCGTCGATGCCGCGCTGCTCGGAGCGCGAGGTGATGTTGTGCGCATCCTCGGCGAACAGGCCGGCGACGATGGCGCGGCGCCTTGCCGCGTCCGGCTCATGCCACATCGCCATGTATTGGGTAACGAAGCTGTCGAGTTGTTGCATGTCTATCTCCTTGGGTGAGTGTTGCTATTGGATGGCGATCACGACCTTGCCGATGTGCTTTTGCGCTTCGAAGTGGCGATAAGCCTGGTGCGCCTCCTCGAAACCGAACACGCGGTCGATCACCGGCTTGAGCTTGTGCAAGGCAATCGCGCGGTTCATCGCTTCAAACGCCGCGCGGCTGCCGACCGCGACCCGGCGGATGTTGACCAGGCGCCCGGCCAGCGCGCGCGGATCAAAAGCGGCCTCGGGCGAATTGAAGGCGCCGGGAAAGGCGATCTCGCCGCCGAAGGCCGCGGCCTTGAGGGAACGTTCGAGCGTGGCGACGCCGACCGAGTCGACCACGTGGTCCGCGCCCGCCCCGCCGGTCAGGCGCCGCACTTCGAGGTCCCACTCCGGTGTCTCGCGGTAATTGATTACCTCGTCGGCACCCAGCGCGCGCAGGCGCCGTGCCTTCTCTTCGCTGGAGGTAAGCGCAATCGTGCGCGCGCCGAACAGCCTGGCGAATTGCAGCGCGAACAGCGCCAGGCCGCCCGTGCCGCCGGTCAGCACTGTCTCCCCCGCCAGCACCGGGCGCGGCCCGGTCAGGCAGGACCAGGCGGTCAGCGCGGCGCAGGTCAAGGTCGCGCCTTCCTCGAAGCTTAAGTGCGCGGGCAGCCTGACGAGCGACTCCTCGTCGATCACCCGGTACTGCGCCAGCATGCCGTCGTCGCTCGCGCCGGTCTGGCGCATCGCCAGCGGAAGCGTCAGGCGGCCGTCGAACCAGCGCGTGAAATAGGTGGCGGCAACCATCTCGCCCACCGCCACGCGGCTCGCACCCTCGCCGATGCCGACCACCTCGCCCGCTCCGTCGGAGACCGGGATCACGTCCGCCTTCGCCGATACCGGGTAGCGGCCCTGCACCAGCAGGATGTCGCGGTAGTTCAGGGACACCGCGCGCACCCGCACCAGTACCTGGTGTGGCCCGGGCCGCGGCACCGCGTGCTCGCGCGGGATGAGCAACTCCTCAAGGCTGCTGACATTTCCTGTCCCGCGCAGGTGATAGGCTTGCATCATGGTTGTTCTCGCGTGCTTGTTGACATGCAGGCAATGTTAGGCAGCCGGGCGCGGACGTAGAATGGTTCAGACGCCTGAACTCTTGTCCGCCCGTCCAAACCTTGTTCCACCCTTGTCCAACCCGCCGCCATGGACCCTCTAGACGACGTTTTCGCCGCCCTGCGCGTGAACCACGCGGTGCACGCGCGCATCGAGGCGAACGGCCCCTGGGGCATCAGCTTCGCCTGCGGCGAAACCGCGCGCTTCGGCCTGGTGCTGGCCGGCCAGGTGTGGCTCAAGGCCGAAGGCGTGGAGCCGCCGCGCCTGCTGGAGGCGGGCGACTGCTACGTACTGGTCCAGGGCCGGCATTACGTGCTCTCGGACCAGCTGGGCCGGCCCACCCGTTCCTGCCTGGAGGTGGTCAAGAGCAAGATCGGCGGCGTGGTCGAAATCGGCAGCGGCAAGGATCACGAGAACCATGGGGACCACGAGAACCGCGCCACCGTGATCACCGGCTGGTTCACCTTCGATGAAATGAGCGCGCGGCCGCTGATGGAACTGATGCCCGCCCTGCTGCTGGCGCGCCTGGACGGCGAGCGGGTGCAGGCCCTCGAAGCGATGCTCAAACTGCTCGAACTGGAAACCGCGAACGGCGGCCTGGGCTCGGCGGGCGTGGTCAGCCGCCTGGCCGACATCCTCCTGATGCAGGCGGTGCGCGCCCATGCATGCGCAAAGGCGCAGGCGAATGAGGAGGAAGACAGCGCCGGCGGCTGGCTCTCGGCCCTGGCCGAGAAGCGCATCGGCGCCGCGCTGCGCGCCATGCACCGCGAACCCGCGCAAGCCTGGACCGTGGAAGTGCTGGCCGCGAAAGCCGGCATGTCGCGTTCGGCCTTTGCCGCGCGCTTCAAGCAGAAAATCGGCGAGACGCCGCTGGCTTATCTCGCGCGCTGGCGCATGTTCCGCGCCGCCTGCCTGCTGCGGCAAAGCGACAAATCGCAGGGCGAGATCGCCGGGCTGATCGGCTACGAGACCGAGGCGGCGTTTTCCAAGGCGTTCAAGCGCTCGCTGGGCGTGGCGCCGGGCGCCTACCGGCGCGGTGAAGGTGGGATGGATCTGCAGGCGGTGCTCAAGCCGAACGCCGAAACGGTAGCCGCGAACGGCGCGGGTGGCGACGCGACAAGCGGCGCGCGGGAACGCGAGCGTGTGCTGGCGCTGATGTAGGCCAGGCCAACGTAGCCCCCAACGACGTAGACCCTAAGGCGCGGGCGCAATCTCCGGCTGGCGCACCGCGTCGGCGTCGATGATGGTCAAACCGGGCCGGGCCGCGCGCATCGCCTGCGCGGCCGCGCAGGCGATCGACTTCGAGGTCGGCGGATGGTATTGCTCCGGCATCAGGCCGTGCAGCTGGCGCAGCACGAAGGAGGCGATGCGGCGGCCGAGATGGCGATGGCGCTCGAACCGTTCCGGCGCCGCCGGGCGCACCAGCACCAGGCTGTCGAAGTCGAGCGCGAGCAGATCGTATTCGGCCGCGTTCATCAGGCTCTTGCGGAACGCGCTGGAGTGGCTGTAGATCGCCACCGGCGCCACCACCGCCAGGCGTTTGATGCCGGCGGCGCGTGCCGCCTGCGCGGCGGGCATCAGGTCATCGAAACGCAGGGCCCTGAATGCTTCGTCGCGGCGATAGAAGGAGTTGTGCTCGCCGATCACGAGATACGCGTCGTCGGCGCGCGGCAAGGCCGGCGGGGCCGGGGCATTCCTGTCCGCGCTTTCGGGATCGAAATGCACCTGGAGCTTGCGCGTGGTCGAAGGCAGCGGCAATCGCGTGACGGCGGTGACCTGCTTGTAGTGCTCGCCCGAGAGCAAGGTGTTGAGCAGGACTTCGCCGGTGGCCCCGCAGGCGCCGAAAATCAGCGCCGTGGGGCGATGGTCGGCGGCCGGGTCGAGACCCGGCTGGGCGCGCGCCTCGGCGGCCTGGGCGGCGTGGATGGAGTGCAGGAAGGTGCTCAAGCCGCCAGTGTAAGGGCTGCGTGCGCGGGCGGCGGGAGGGTGGCGGGCTTCCCGCACGTGGCGCGTGAGGCCGGCGTCCAGGATGCCCGCTTGCATCAGACGCCCTCAGCCGCCGAACGGGTTGGCGAAGCAAAACATCATCGCGATACCTACGCCGATCAGGAAGTTGGCGTCGATCAGCCCCGCCAGCAGGAACATCTTCACCTGCAGGCGCTCGGCCAGTTCCGGCTGGCGCGCCGCCGCTTCCAGGAACTTGCCGCCCATCACGCCGATGCCGATGCAGGCGCCGATGGCGCCCAGGCCGATGATCAGTCCGCATGCCAATGCGACCAGTGCGATGTTGCTCATGATGTTTTCCATTTCATCGCCGACCGGGTTGTTGGGTGCGGCCCGCGGGGTTGCGTAACGCTGCTTGCGGGTCCGGCGCGGCTGCCGGTCGGTGAGGGCAGCGCGCGGACATATGGTCGCGCGCACCCCGCGGGCGCTCAATTACGTCACGGGTAATAAACCATGAGCAAAAAGGCAGGGGGTAGGCAACTGTGCCCCTGGCCGAAGCGCCCAACTGCATCTGTCGCGGCGCGGGCGGCGGCGCTATCTTTCAGGCATGCAAATCCGTCCCGAACAGGAGAGCGCCATGTCCGTCCCATCCCCCTCACACCCCGCTCCGCGTCCCGCTTCACATCCCTCCTTGCCGCGCCTGGCCAGCGCCGTGCTGTGGAGCTTTTTCGGCGTGCGCAAGCGTCGCCACATGGAAGCCGATATCGGCAGTCTCACCTTGCCGCAGGTGGTGATCGCCGGGCTGGCCGGCGCCGCGCTGTTCGTGCTGACCCTGGTGACGCTGGTGCATTTCATCACCGCCTGACCGCGGCCACGGTCACGGCCACTACGCCAGCGAGGTACAGATCCTTCCCAGCGTCGCCATCGCATCCTCGAGCCGCGGCGTGAACGGCTGCCCGTAGTTCAGGCGCAGGCAATTGGCATGGCGCCGCTGCGGCGAAAAGATCGGCCCGGGCGCGACGCTGATGTTCTTCTGCATCGCGCGCGCATGCACCTCCAGCGCATCGACCGCGCGCGGCAACTCGACCCAGAGAAAGTAGCCGCCTTGCGGCCGCGTCGTGCGCGTGCCTTCCGGAAAGTGCCGCGCGATCGCCTCGAGCATGCGCGCCTGCTGCGCTTCAAGCGTGGCGCGCAGGCCGCGCAGGTGATGGTCGTAACCGCCCTGCTTCAGGTAATCGGCCAGCGCCGCCTGCGGCGCAATCGCGGTGGCCAGGGTGGTCATCATTTTCAGGCGCCGCACCGGCTGCGCATAGCGTCCCGCCAGTGCCCAGCCCACGCGGTAGCCCGGCGCCAGGCATTTGGAGAACGAGGAGCAGTGCAGCACCAGCCCATTGCCGTCGTGCGCCCTGGCCGGCCTGGGCCGGGTCTTGCCGAAGTACAACTCCTCATACACGTCGTCGACAATCAGCGGCACCTCGCGCGCCGCCAGCATCCGCACCAGCGCGCGCCGGTTCTCCTCCGGCATCAGGCTGCCCAGCGGGTTCGAGAAACTCGTCATGAACCAGCAGGCCTTGACGCCGCGCTTGTTCAAGGCTTCCTCCAACGCGCCCAGGTCGACGCCGTCGCGCGGATGCGTGGGCAGGGCCAGCGCCTTCATGCCCAGGCGCTCGATCGCCTGCAGCGCGGCATAGAACGCGGGGGCTTCGATGGCGATGGTGTCGCCCGGTTTGGCGACTGCCTGCAGGCACAGGTTGAGTGCCTCCATGCCGCCGTGGGTGATGAGGATTTCCTCGGGGTCCACGTTCACCCCCGCCGCCAGGTAGCGCCGCGCGATCGCGCGCCGCAGTTCCGGATTGCCGGGCGGCAAGTCGGCCACCATGCGGCGCGGTTCCAAAGCGCGCGTCGCGCTGCCCAGGTAACGCGCCAGCTTCGCAAGTGGAAAAGCGGAAGGGTGGATGAAGGCGGAGCCCAGCGGCACCACGCTCTCGCTTTTCACCGACTCGAGAATCTCGAACACCAGCTCGCTCACCTCCACCGGCGTGGATTTGCGCGGCGGGCGCGACGTCGCCGGTTCCTCGGGGACCGCCTTCCAGGTCGCGCTGACGTAATAGCCCGAGCGCGGCCGCGTGTGGATCAGCCCGCGGTCCTCCAGCAATTGATAGGCGCTTTGCACCGTGCCGGGACTGACCCCGCGCGCCGCGCAAGCCTGGCGCACGGACGGAATGCGCTCGCCCGGGCGCAGGACGCCCTTGCGGATTTGCGCGGCGATGTCTTCAGCCAGTTCTTCGTAGCGTTTCATGGACGATAATCAAGGCGCGGCCCGGTACCTTGCACTGTAATGCCCGGGCTGCCGCAAGCATCCCACATTGCGGTAAGAATAACTAATGGAGCGAGACATGCGCACACCCCACCTGCCACACCGCCGCCGCCTGCTGCTGGGCGCCGCCGGCGCCCTGGCCCTGCCCGCCCTGCCGGCGCTGGCCGCCTACCCCGAGCGGCCCATCACCTTCATCTGCCCCTGGCCGGCCGGCGGCACCGCCGACCTGACCATGCGCGCGTTGTGCCAGGCCGCCGCCAAAGCCCTGGGTCAGAGCGTCGTGGTGGAAAACCGCGCCGGCGCCGCCGGCATGATAGGCGCGAAAGCCATCGCCGCCGCCAAGGCCGACGGCTACACCATCGGCCAGATTCCCATCTCGGTGACGCGCTTCTCGCAACTGGGCAGCCTCAGCCTCGACCCGCTGAAGGACTTCACCTATATCGCCCGTACCTCCGGGCAGACGTTCGGCATCGCGGTGCTGTCCGCCGCGCCGCTGCAAAGCCTGAAAGACCTGGTGGCGCGCGCCAAGGCCGCGCCCGAGCAGCTCACCTACGCGACCTCGGGGATTGCCGGAGCAACGCACGTGGGCATGGAAGAGTTCGCGCTCGCCGCCGGCGTCAAGCTGCGCCACATTCCCTACAAGGGCGGCGCCGAAGCGCTACAGGCCCTGTTCGGCGGCATTGTGGACATGCTGGCCGACTCCAGTTCCTGGGCGCCGCACGTCGAAGCCGGCAAGCTGCGCCTGCTCGCCACCTGGGGCGAGGCGCGCACCGCGCGCTTCAAGGACGTGCCCACGCTGAAGGACGCCGGCTACGACGTGGTGGTCGATGCGCCCAACGGCATCGGCGCGCCCAGGGGCCTGGACCCCGCCGTGGCGCAGCGCCTGCGCGATGCCTTCCGCGTCGCCGTCGCCAGCCCGGAATTCCGCCAGGCCTGCGATCACATCGACGCGCCCATCCTCTACCTGGACGGCGGAGACTACGAGAAATACGTGGCCTCGATCTACCAGCGCGAAAAGCTCCTGATCGACAAACTCAAGCTCAAGGAGCTGGTGAAAGGCTGAACCGCGGGGTTGAACCGCAGCGTTGAACTACGGGCTGAACAGCGGGCTGAACTGCGGGGCCGCACTACGCGCTGACCCGTGGGCTGGGCGGCGCGCGCCGGCGGGACGCGGGCAAGGCCGCGGGTACGTTTGCCCCGCTGCCGCGAAACTCGCGCCGGTAATGCGCCGGCGTGGTGTCCAGGTGCTGCGCGAAATGCTGGCGCAGCGACAGCGCGCTGCCGAAGCCTGCCGAGGCGGCGATGCGTTCGATGGGCAGGTCGGTGGTCTCCAGCAGGCGCTGGGCCAGCGCGGTACGCTGCACGGCGATCCACTGGTTGACGGTGGTGCCGGTGCCGGCGCGAAAGTGGCGCGTGAAGCTGCGCCGGCTCATCAGGGCATGGGCCGCCAGGCGGTCCAGCGAGAGGTCTTCATCGAGGTGGCGCGCCGCCCAGTCCAGGGTCGCGCCGAGCCGGTCGCCGCCCGGGCGCGCCGGCAGCGGCTGCTCGATGAACTGCGCCTGGCCACCCTGGCGGTGCGGCGGCATCACCAGGCGCCGCGCCACCCGGTTGGCCACTTCCGCGCCCACGCGGGTGCGCAGCAAGTGCAGGCAGCAGTCGATGCCCGCCGCCGTGCCGGCGGACGTGAGCACGTCGCCATCGTCGATATAGAGCACCTCGGGATTGAGGCGCACGCGCGGAAAGCGCCGCGCGAATAGCGCGGCGTAATGCCAGTGCGTGGTCGCCGGCCGGCCGTCGAGCAGCCCGGCCTCGGCCAGCACGAACGCGCCCAGGCACAGGCCGACGATGCGCGCGCCGCGTGCCTGGGCGCGGCGCAGCGCGGCCAGCAGGCGTTCGGTGGGCGCTTCGGAAGGATCGGGCCAGGTAGGAACGATGATCGTGCCCGCTTCGCGCAAGCGCTCCAGCCCGTACGGTGCCTCGATGGCAAAGCCCGCGCTGGTCGGCAAGAGGCCCGGCTCCTCGGCGCACACCAGCACCTTGAAGCGCGGCACGCCGGCGTCGCGCCGGTCCTCGCCGAACACCAGGCAGGGCACGGAAAGATGAAACGGGCTGATGCCCGCGAACGCGAGCACGGCAATGGTGCTGTCGCGCTGCTGCGCGGGAGACAGTCGGGGCATGGCCTGGAGATTGGGGATTGGTCCGGGGATTGTCCGGTTGGCCTGATTCTAATCAAAAATGGCGTTCGGGCCAGTGTCGCCGGCGGGCCCGGGCGGGAATAATCCTTCCACCGAATGCCTGCCATCGGCCCCCCATGAAAGGAAGCACCATGCCGCAAACCCCGCGCCGCGCGCTGATCGTGATCGACGCGCAAAACGAATACGTCACCGGCAACCTGCTGATCGAATACCCCGACATCCGCCTGTCGCTGAAGAACATCGGCGCCGCGATGGACGCGGCGCGCGCCGCCGGCATCCCGGTGATCGTGGTGCAGAACACCGCGCCGGCCGGCGCGCCGATTTTCGACAAGGGTACGCCGGGCTGGGCGCTGCACGAGGTGGTGGCCGGCCGCCCGCGCGATCACCACATCGAAAAGGCACTGCCCAGCGCCTACGCCGGCACCGATCTGGCCGACTGGCTCAAGGAACACCGCATCGACACCCTGACCGTCACCGGCTACATGACCCACAACTGCGTCGACTCCACCGTCAAGCACGCGTTGCACGCGGGCACCGCCGTCGAAGTGCTGTACGACGCGACCGGCGCGCTCTCCTACGCGAACCGCGCCGGCCTGGCCGGCGCCGAGCAGATCCACAAGACCCACGCGGTGGTGTGGCAGTCGCGCTTTGCCGCCGTGCTGAACACCGATGAATGGATCACGGCGGTGAAGAACAACACCCTGCCCGAGCGCGATTCGATCTTCAAGTCGAACCAGCGCGCCCGTCTTGCCGCGCCGCTGGGCTGACCGGCCGATCCGGGCCGGCCCTCAGGGCACGGCCTGGCGCCCGTCCCTGGCCATGTTTTTCGGTGGGGAGGCCGCATCACTGGCCACCGGCAGCACGATCTCCACGCGCAGCCCGCCGCTGTCGCGGTTCAGCGCCCGGATGCTGCCGCCGTGGGTCTGCACCACGCGCCGCGCGATCGCCAGGCCCAGGCCGTGGCCGTCGGTGCCGGCGCTGCTGCCGGCGCGGAAAAACGGCTCGAAGATCGACTCGAGTTCATGGTCGCGCACCCCCGGCCCGCGGTCCTCCACGCTGACCTGTAGCGTCCGGGCCTCGGTATCCAGGCGCGTGCGCACCTGCACGCGCGTGCCCGGCAGGGTGTGCTTGACGGCATTGCGGATCACGTTCTCGAACACCCGGTGCAGCAGTTCGGCGCGGCCCGGCATCGTGGCCTCGCTGCCATCGGTGTCGAAATCGACGCCGCGCTCGTTCGCCTCGGCCTCGAAGCGCGCGTCCTCGACGATATCGGCCACCAGGTCGGTGAGGTTGACCGGTTCGTCCTGCTCCTGGCTCGCGGCGCCGCTCAAGCCCGCGTCCAGGCGCGCCAGGGTGAGCAGCTCGCCGACCAGGGCGTCGATGCGCACGGTCTCGCGTTCGACGCGCTCGATCGCGGCGGCCAGCTTGTCCGGATCGGGCGTGTTGCCGTTGCCGCCCTGGCGCGCCAGGCCGATGGCGGCCTGCATGCGCGCCAGCGGCGAGCGCATCTCGTGCGAGACGTCGTGCAGCAGGCGGCGCTGGCCTTCGATCACCGCCTGCAGGCGGGTGGCCATGTGATCGAAATCGCGGCCCAGGTCGGCCAGCTCGTCGCGCCGCCCGCCGATCTCAGGGCTGACGCGTGCTTTCAGGTTGCCGCCCGCCGCCGCGCCGAACGCGCCTCGCAGGCTGCGGATCGGCCGCGCGATGTACAGGGCCAGCAGCGCGGCGAACACCAGGCTGGCGAGGATGCCGCCGACCAGGGCTTCAAGCGGAAAGCCGCGCCATTCGCGCACGCCGAACCGCAGCATCGGCATCGACGGCGGACCATCGGGGCGCGCACCGGGGCCGCCATCGCCACCGGGTCCATCGGGGCCGGGGCCACCGGGACCGCCAGGGCCGCCGCGACCACCCGGGCCCCCCGGTTCCGGGCCGGGCCCAAAGCCCTTGCCGGGCTCGCCCGGCGGCCGGTCGCCGCGCGGCTGGATGGGCAGGAACAAGGTGTAGATGTGGCCGTCGTTGGCGCGTACCTCGCGCACCCCGCGCGCCGTCTCGCCTTCGCGCTGGCGCGTGATCTGGCGCGCCTGCTCCAGCAGCCCGGCCGTGACCTCGCGGCCCAGCAGTTCGTGCCCGGTCTCGTCGACCGCCAGCACGCTGTAGTTGCGGCGCCGCTCATCGCGGCCGGGGCCGCCCTCGCGCGCGCCTTCACGCTGCGCCTCGCGGCTTTCCAGCAGGCTCTTCAAGGCCTGCGGGCCGCCGAACTGCAAGGTGGCGGCGGCGGAATTGACCATGAAGGCGGCGGGCGGGCTTTGCGCGATCTCCGGCGCGCGTTCCTCCTGGGCGCGGATTTTCAGCCATACCAGGCTGGAGACGCCCAGCACGGTGGTGAGCTGGGCCAGCCAGATGAAAAAGAAGAACTTCCAGAACAGGCGGCCCATCGGCGAGCCCTATTCCTTGATCAGCTGGTAGCCGAGGCGGCGCACGGTCTGGATGCAGGAGCGCCCGTCCGGCAGGTTGCCCAGCTTGTGGCGGATCGCCGAGAGATGCACGTCGATGCTGCGATCAAAACGAGCCAGCGGCCGGCCCAGCGCCTGCTCGGAAAGTTCGCGCTTGCTGACCGGGCGCCCGGCGTTTTTCGCCAGGGTCTCAAGCAGGTTGAACTCGGTGCTGGTCAATTCCAGCGGCTTGCCCTGGTACTCGGCGCGGCGCTGCGAAGACCACATCGACAGCTCGCCCACCGTCAGCGCGGTGCCCGGCGCGGCCGCTTCGCGCGCGCCCTCGCTGCCCTGGGTGCGGCGCAGGATGGCGCGGATGCGCGCCGACAGCTCGCGCGGCGTGCAGGGCTTGGGCACGTAGTCGTCGGCGCCCAGTTCCAGTCCGACGATGCGGTCGGTGTCGTCGCCCTTGGCGGTCAGCATCAGCACCGGCATGGCGCTTTTCATGCGGATCCGGCGCAGGGTCTCCACCCCGTTCAGGCGCGGCATCATCACATCCAGCACGGCGATGGCGTGGTCCCCGGTGGTGGCCGCGGCCACGCCGTCCTCGCCGTTGTGCACGGCGGTCACGGTGAAGCCGTCCTGCTCCAGGTATTCCTTGAGCAGGGCGACGAGTTCGACGTCATCGTCGATCAGCAGGACGTTGGAGCTGGACACGGGGGAACCGGGAGGGTACGCGCAATGGCGCGCGAGTTGAGAGTGATCCCATCATAGCCGAGCCCCGCGCACCCGAACAGGGCGGGCGCGGTGGTTTTACCCGGACTTACCAAATCCTTACGCAACTTAACAATGGGCCGGCCGACAATCAGTCCCATCGTTTCAGCCCCATCGTTGCCCGCCTTGCTCCCCGAGGCACTCCTCCCGGCGACGCCACCCGCTTCCTCCTCGATTGCCCAAGCCATGCTGACTCTCACGGCTCCCGCACCGCAGTTGTCTTCGCCACGTACGCCGGAAGGCACGGTCCACGGTACGCACGCCGGGTTGGCGCAGGCACGCCATCCGCTGCTGGAACTGCGCGGCGTGGGCAAGGTGCGGGGCGAGAGAACGGCATGCGCCTTGCGCGGTGTCGACCTGCGCGTCGACGAAGGGGAATTCATCGCCCTCACCGGTCCGGCGGGCGCCGGCAAGTCCACCCTGCTCAACCTGCTCGCCGGGCTGGAGCCGGCCGACACCGGCAGCTACCGTTTTCGCGGCGTGCACGTCGACACCCTGTCGGCGGCCAACCTGACGCTGCTGCGGCGTTTTTTCCTCGGCCACGTGCCGGCCGGGCTGAACATGCGCCTGGCCGCCAATGTGCGCGACTACGTCGAGGCGCCCCTGGTCCACCGCAGCGAAAGCGCGGTGACGCGCCGGGCGGCAGCCGGCGTCGCCCTCGAACGGGCGGGCCTGGCCGGCTGGGAAGACAGCCGCATGACCCAGCTCTCGGCGGTGCAGATGCGCAAGGTGGCGATCGCCCGGGCGCTGATTGGCCGGCCGGCCCTGCTGCTGGTCGACGCCGATGCGGGCCAGGCCGGCGGGGCGGAAATCATGGACGTACTGGCCGAGATCAACTACCGCGAGGGCATCAGCATCATCGCCGTGAGCGACCAGGCGCATGGCCCGGCCGGGCGCGTGCTGCGCCTGCGCGAGGGCTGCCTGGAGTACGAACTGCGCGAACTGCGCGAACTGCGCGACTATGCCGTCCGCGCCGGCCTGCAAGCGTAAGCAGGCGGGGCCCGGGCGCGGAAACTGTCGCCGCGGCGTTGATACAGCTTGTTACAAGGTCCGAACCGCACTTTACGGCGCCCTGCCCAACAATCACCCTACCGCAATCGCTCAAGGCTTGCGCCCGGCGAACGCGCCACCTCAACCGGAGACAGAAATGAATACGACCTCAAGCAAGATGAAGCAAAACCTCAAACGCGTCCTCGCCGGCGCCGGCCTGGCCGTCGCCCTGCCCCTGGCCGCCTTCGCGCAGTCCGGGCCGCAGTTCGCCCCGCAGTTCACCCACATGGCCGGCGGCCCTGACGGCGGCCGCCATCACATGCATCGCGTGTCGATGGGCGGCGGCATGGAGCGCGGCCCCGGCGGCTTCGACCATCACGGCGCCGGCTTCCTGCACGGCATCGACCTGACCGACGCGCAGCGCGACAAGATTTTCGCCATCCGCCACGCCGCCGAACCGCAGGTGTACGAGAAGTTCAAGCTGCTGCGCAAGTCGCATGAAGACCTGCGCGGCATCGCCACCTCGCCGAATTATGACGAAGCGAAGGCCAAGGCCGCGATCGACACCGGCGCCCGCGCCCAGGCCGACCTGGCCCTGCTGCGCGTACGCAGCGAGCACGAGATTTTCGCGTTGCTGACCCCGGAGCAAAAAGCGCAAGTGGAGAAGAACCGCGCGAACTTTTTGCAGCACCGGATGTCGATGGAAGAGCGCGGTGGCCCGCGCGCTCCCGGGGGAGAACGCGCGCCACAAAAATAATCACCATTTGCAATAACTCACGGAAACGCTGAACCAGTCCCGAAAACAGGAAGAGGCGCGGCGCGCCTCTCTCTGATGTCGGGGTTCTTAAGGGGCGTCGCCCACTTGATCAGTATTTCCTCACGTTTGGCAGGAGAACGATGATGGACACCCGCTCGCTAGATCGCTTTACGCCTGCGCGCGCGCCCGCCGCGCGCTACATGGTAGTCACCGCTTCCAGCCTGGCCATGGCCGGGTTGCTGGGAGCCTGCGCCAGCACCGGGGCACCGCGCGACAACGCGCGGGCCACCCCGGCGCCGGCCGACACCGCGAAAACGGCAAAAAGCGGCAGCGAGCGCCTACCTGTCATCGGCGCCCTGAAGGATGCGGAGAGCGCCCTGAGCGACTACGCCCGCGCCCGTCACCAGGAAGCGACGCTGCGCGAAGCCGCGCAGGCCGCGGCCGACGCCGCCCTGGTGGCGCGTCATCGCCAGACCATCGGCGTGCCGGACTTTTCTCTCGTGGCCGAGGCCGACCAGCGCCAGGCCCAGGCGGAAAAAAGCCTGCGTATCAGTGAAGCTGCTACGCGCGCCGCGCGCGAACGCCTTTATCGGGTGCTCGGCTTCTCCGGTGGCGACAAGCGAAGCAATGGAAGCTCCATGCCGGTCGGCGTGCCTCTCGACGGCCTGGCCGCCAAAGGCAATGCGCGGACCCTGGTCGCGCCCAACCCGGCGCCGCGTTTCGCACCCAGCAGGCTCCTCTAGCACCTGCCAAACATTACCCCCTGGGTATGCCGGGCCCCCCGCCCGCGCAGATCCTTTAAGCCGGCGCTTGCGCCGGCTTCTTTTTGCCGGCGCGCGTGGGATGGCACGGCTTCTTTTTGCCGGCGCGCGTGAAATGGCACGGCTTCTTTTTGCCGGCGCGCGTGAAATGGGCGGCCTTTTGCCGGCGCGCCTCGAGCAGTGCTGCTCATTTTGCTGGCGCGTGTGAAACGGCGCGGCCTCGCTACTGGCTCTTCTTCTTGTCCTTGAGCAGATGCTCGAAGCTCACCAGCAGCAGCTCCAGCCCGGCTTCGAAAGTCTCGCCGGCTTCCAGCTCGGTGAAGTCCTTGACGATGAACAGCGCCCCTGCGTATTGCTCCGGCGCCAGGCCGCGCATGCGCTCGCGGATGTACTCCTTGTGCTCGCCGGGCGACTGGTGGCCGATCTCGATGTTCGCGCTGGCCAACTGGTACTGCGCGAGCAGGTGATAGGCCAGCGCCGCCTTCTTGGGTGGAAAGCCGCCCTTGCGGAACACGTCGGAGATGAAATTGAAGAACTCCAGGCCATAGTCCTTCTCGCCCGGCTGCACGCGCTGGAACAGGCGGTAGCGGTTGTGCGCGTTCACGTAGGTCGCCACGCCCGGGTACTTGAGCATGATGCCGTGGGTCTGGCGCGCGATCGCGCGCAGGTCCTTCTTCCATTCGCCGGTGAGCTTGACGAAATGGCTGACCCGGTCCTTGTAGTACTGGTTGACCACGCCGGAGATCAGGTCGTCGCGGCTGCCGATGTAATAGTGGATCAGCCCCGGCGTCACCGAGAACTCGCGCGCCAGGCGCATGATGGAAATCTCGGTCAGGTTCTCCTGCTGCGAAAGCTCGACGGCGCGCGCGATGATCCCCTCGCGCGAGAGCGCCTCCTCGCCCTGCGCGGGCGCCTTCGGCGGGCGGCCGCGCTTGCGCGGCGCCTCGACTTGTTCGATCTGTTTCACTTGCGCTGCTTCCCCTGGTCTTCCTTCATCTGGGCCCGCGCATCCTACCCCAAGCCGGAAAAACCGGCCCGGCAAGCAGGTTCGCGAAATTAATTGACACCCTATCAATAATAGCGCTAATATATTTTGACAGGGTATCAATAAAGCGGGTGGGCGGATCGGAAAAACGGCCCTTGCCCCTGGCGGTACCCCACGCAACGCGGCGCTTGAGGAAACTGAGGGAGACAAACGCAATGAGCAACCCATCCGGTTCGGCCGGCAAGGTGGCGGTGACCGCGGGCCTGCGCGGCGCCTCGTGGAACCCGGCGCGCATGACCCGCCCGTATGCCATGGTGCCGTACTCGATGACCACCAGCGACGGACAGCGTACCCTGGGCTTCCTGTTCTCGCGCGGCGGCGAGAAGCATGTCGCCTGCCTGATGCACCCGCGCGAAATGGTGGTCACCCATTACCTGGTACCCGACGTGCTGGACGCCGGCTTCGCCTGCTGGGTACAGGGCCCGCGCTCGATCGGCAACGACCTGCGCCTGGAGCACGAGCTGGCGCTGCTCGACGTGGCGGCCGGCATCAACCAGCTGCGCGAACTGGGGTTTGCCAAGATCGTGCTGATCGGCAACTCCGGCGGCGCGGGCCTGTTCGTGTTCTACAACCAGCAGGCCCTGCTGGCGCCGCAGGCGCGCATCGCGCGCACCCCCGGTGGCCGCCCCGCCGGGCTGGACAAGGCAGTGATGCCCGCGCCCGACGGGCTGATCTTCGTCTCGCCCCACCCCGGCCAGGGCGCGCTGCTGATGGCCGGCATCGACCCCTCGGTGGTCGATGAGAACGACCCGCTGCGTTTTGACGAGGCGCTCAACCCTTTCAGCCCCGCCAATGGCTACAAGCGCCCGCCGGAAAGTTCTAGCTACGCGCCCGACTTCATCGTCCACTACCGCGCCGCGCAGCGCGAGCGCGTCGCGCGCCTGGACGCCCATGCGCGCGGCCTGATCGAGGAACGGATGGCCGCGCGCAAGCGCTTCAAGGAACAGCCGAATCGCGACGACCGATTGAGGAGCGGCTACGCGCCCATCTTCACCGTCTGGCGCACCGACGCCGACCTGCGCTGCTGGGACACTGCGCTCGACCCCTCCGACCGTTACCTCGGTTCGCTGTGGGGCGGCGACCCGATCACTTCCAACCTGGGCAGCGTCGGTTTTGGGCGCGTGGTCACGCCGGAGTCGTGGCTCTCCACCTGGTCCGGCCTGTCGTCGAACGCCTCGTTCGCCAGATGCGGCGGCTCGGTCGAACAGCCGGTGCTGGTGGTCGAGTACAGCGGCGACAACTGCGTGTTCCCCGCCGATCTCGATGCCATGGTGGCCGCCTTCCCCAGCAGCAGGAAATCGCGCATCAAGGTGCGCGGCAATCACCACGGCCAGGCCCTGCTTGATGACGAGGAGTCGGGCCAGCTGATCGCCGGCCGCGCCATCCAGAGCTGGCTCAAGGACTATTTTCCCAACGCGGCCTGACAGAGCGCGCATCCAAAAGATTCATAAAACCACCGGAGACAAACCGCATGCATTTCCATTTCAATCCCTTGCGAAGGCTCGCCCGCGCCGCGCTCGTGCTCGCCGCCGTCCTTCCCGCACTTGCCCAGGCCCAGGCCTGGCCCGCCAAGCAGGTGCGCATCATCGTCGCCACCCCGCCCGGCAACGCGCCGGACATCGCCGCGCGCGCCATCGCCGACAAGTTGGGCAACCTGTGGAACCAGCAGGTGCTGGTCGACAACCGGCCCGGCGCCGGCGGCATCGTCGCGGTGGACGCGGCGCGCCAGGGCCAGAGCCAGGCCGACGGCTACACCCTGCTGCTGGCGCACGCCTCGGTGGTCACCGTCACGCCCTATACCTTCAAGAGCGCCAATTTCGACATGGACCGCGAATTCGTGCCGGTCTCCATCATCGGCGTGACGCCGATGATGATCGCCGCCAATGCGAACGCGCCGGTGAAAAATCTCGCCGAGATGATCGCCTACGCCAAGGCCAATCCGGACAAGGTATCGATCGGCAACCCGACGCGCACCTCCATCCCCCACCTGGCCGCCGAACTGATCGGCCAGTCCACCGGCGCGAAGTTCTTCAACGTGCCCTTCTCCGGCTCCTCGCCGATGATCACCGCGGCGGTGAACGGCGACACGATGATGAGCGTGGACGGCGTCGCCACCCTGCTGCCGATGGTCAAGGCCGGCAAGCTCAAGCCGATCGCCCTGACTTCCGAAAAGGTGCTGCCCGGCCTGGAAGGTTACGCGCTGGCCAAGGACACCCTGCCGGGCTTCGAGGTCTACGGCTGGTTCGCGCTGTTCGCCCCCAAGGCCACCCCAAGCGCGGTCGCCGCCAAGATCAACGAGGACGTCAACAAGGCCTTGAGCCAGCCCGACGTGATCCAGCGCTTCGCCACCTTCGGCACCTACCCGCGCCCCGGCACCTTGGCTGAAGCGGCGGCCTTCGTGAAAAAAGAGCAGGCGACCTGGTCCAAGGTGATCCGCGACGCCGGCATCAAGGCGGAGTAGTCTGTTCATGAGCGCCCTGCCGAAGATGAAGACCAACCAAGCCACCATCGGCCCCGCCTGGCGCATGCCCGGCGTGGTCTACCCGCCGGAGGCCGACCTGCGCCGCTATGTCGAAGCGGGTTATCTCGGCCACGACACCTTGCCCGAGGCCTTCATGCGCACCCACGCCGCGCATGCGGACCGGCCCGCGCTGGTCGGTCCCGAAGGCACGGTGACGCATCGCGAATTCGACGAGCTGACCGACCGCGCCGCCGCCGCCTTCCTCAATCTCGGGCTGGAGCCGCTGGACCGCGTGGTGTTCCAGGTCACCAACTGCAAGGAGATGATGGTCGGCCTGTTCGCCTGTTTCAAGGCCGGGCTGATCCCGATCTGCACGCTGGTCTCGCACCGGGAACGCGAGATCGGCTATCTCGCCAACCACGCCCGCGCCAGGCTGCACTTCGTGCAGGGCGACGATGCGAAGTTCGACCACGTCGAATTCGCCCGCCGCATGCAGAAGGACATCGGCAGCCTGCGCCATATCGTCTGCGCGCGCGGCCCGGCGCGCGATGGCGCCCTGTCGCTGTGGGATCTGATCGCCAGGGAAGATCCGGTCGCGGCCAGGGCGAAAGTCGCCAGCATCCCGCGCGACCCCTTCCAGGTGCTGATCTTCCAGCTCTCCGGCGGCACCACCGGGGTGCCGAAGATCATCCCGCGCTTCTCCGGCGACTACCTGTACAACATGCGCGCGGTAAGCGAGTGGCATGGCTACAACGAGATGGACGTGATGTACAACCCGATGCCCATCATGCACAACTACAACATGGTGTGCTGCTCCGGCCCGGTGCTGCTGGCCGGCGGCGCGGTGGCCCTCGCCCCCACCCTGGACCCCGACACCATGAGCGGCGTACTGCGCGAGCAGCGCCCGACCTGGGCGGTGCTGGGCGGGCCGCTGCTCGCCAAGGTCGCGCCCGCGATCGCGCGCGGCGAGATCGATTTCTCGCGCATGCGCGGCGTGCTCGCCACCAGCGGCGCCCCGAAAATCCGCGGCATGACCGGCGTGCCCGGCTACCATGTGTTCGGCATGACCGAGGGCGTGATCATGTTCACCCGCAAGGGCGATGCGCCCGAGGTGCTGGATGCCACCTGCGGCTGCCCGGTCAGCCCGCTGGACCATGTGAAGATCCTCAAGCCGGGTACCGAGGAAGAACTGCCGATCGGCGAAGTCGGCGAACCCGCCTTCACCGGCCCGTACACCATCCGCGGCTATTACGACGCGGCCGACCGCAACGCCGAGGCCTTCACCAGCGACGGCTACTACCGCTCCGGCGACCTGATGTCCGTGAAGGTGGTGGACGGCAGGCAGTTCTTCGTGTTCCAGGGCCGCATCAAGGACGTGGTGGACCGCGCCGGCGAGAAGATCAACGCCGAGGAAGTCGAATGGGCGGTCGCCACCCATCCCGCCGTGGCCGCCTGCGCGGTGATCGGCGCGAAAGACAAGGTGTACGGCGAGCGCGTCTGCGCCTGCATCGTGGTCAAGCCCGGCCAAGGCGCGCCCGACGTAGCCGGCATGGGCGAGCACCTGCGCGGCTACGGCCTGGCCAAGTTCAAGTGGCCCGAACGCATCGAGATCGTCACCGAGCTGCCCGTCACCCACGTCGGCAAGCTGGACAAGAACGCGCTGCGCGCCCGCTATGCGGTGGCAGCAGACCCCGCAACCAAAGCGTAAAGGAAACAGCATGAGCCACATCACGACCAAGGCGCCGCTCTACGGCGTGCACCACACCGCCCGCCCCACCTGGAAGCTCAAGGAAACCGTGGAGTTCTACCGCGACAGGCTGGGCCTGCCGCTGGTGCATGCGATCTCCGCGCGCGGCTGGGGGCCGGAAGACCACGCCGACTTCCTGCACTTCTTCTTCGACAGCGGCAACGGCAGCACCATCGCCTTCTTCTATTACATCGGCACCACCCAGCCGGAGTACCTCGCCTCGCGCGACGACTACCGCTTCCGCGCCACCCACACCGCCTGGCAGGTCAAACACCCGGACGATCTGAACCTCTGGCGCAAGCGCCTGATCGAGGCCGACATCCCGCTGCGCTATGAGACCCGCCACGAGATCATCGAGTCGATCTACTTCGAAGACCCGAACGGCTACTCGGTGGAGATTACTTGCCAGTTGCGCCCGATGACCGAAACGGATGCGCGCGACGCGACGCTCACCATCGAATCGGCCATCGCCCTGGAACAGGCCGGCAGCGGCTACACCGATATCGACACGGTATGGCGCCGCAAGGGCGCGCTGCTCGAAGCGCAGATCGGGGGGAACGCATGATGCCTGCCATCTACGTGCTCGACGTCGAGGAATTCGCCCCGCTGGTGCGCGACGCGCGCGCCATGGGCGGCGTGACCGTCGCCGGCCCCACGCAGGGCTACTTCCGCATTTTCTCGCCCGGGGAAATCACCTTCAACCGCAAGAGCCTGGGCTTCAAGCCCGCTGTCTGGTACGGCGCGCTCACCGGCGGCCTGGTGGGCCGCGTCGCCGAGTTCTCGCGCGACACCCTGCGCATCGTCCGGGAGTAGGCCATGAACATCACCGTCGTCGGCGGCGGGCCTTCGGGCCTCTACCTCTCGCTGCTGATCAAGCGCCGCCGCCCGGAGATCGCCATCACGGTCTACGAGCAGAACCAGGCGAGCAACACCTTCGGCTTCGGGGTGGTGCTGGCCGACACCGGCCTCTCGCAGCTGGAAAAGGCCGATGCCGATTCGCTCAAGGCGCTCACCGCCGCGATGCATTTCTCCGACTGCCAGACCATCTGCCTGAACGATCAATCGATCGACGTGCGTCGCCCCGGCGCGGGCGGGGCGATCGCGCGCATCCGGTTGCTGGAGATCCTGCAGCGGCATTGCCACGCCGCCGGCGTCGATCTGCGCTTTGCCCAGCGCATCGACCCGCAGGACCCGGAGCTGGCGGGCCTGATCGCCGCCTCCGACCTGGTGATCGGCGCGGACGGAGTGAACTCGGTGGTGCGCAAGGGCCTGGAGACGCAGTTCGGCACCACGCAAACGCACCTATCCAACCACTTCGCCTGGTACGGCACGCGCCGCCTGTTCGAGAACCCGGCGCTGATCTTCCGCGAATACGAGGGCGGGCATTTCGTCGCGCACTACTACCGCTACAACGACGAGATGAGTACTTTCGTGGCCGAGTGCGACCACGCCACCTGGAGCCGCCGCGGGCTGGACGCGATGACCGACGACGGGCGCCAGGCCCTGTTCGAGAAGATCTTCGCCCCCGAGCTGGACCAGCTGCCGCTGGTCGCCAACAACTCGGTATGGCGCCAGTTCCCGGTGATCCGCAACCGCCACTGGTCGGTCGGCAAGTTCGTGCTGATCGGCGATGCGCTGTCGAGCGCGCACTTCTCGATCGGCTCCGGCACCCGCATCGCGATGGAAGACGCGATCGCGCTGGCCGAGGCGGTGGTTGCCAACGTCGGCGACGTGCCCGGCATCACTGGCGCCTACGAGGCGGCGCGCAAGCCCGGCAAGACGCGCCTGATCGAGGCCTCCGAGAAAAGCTACAACTGGTACGAGGAGATCGCCGCCAAGATGGCCTGCGGCGACGTGCACGAGTTCGTGTTCGACTTCATGACCCGCACCGGGCGCATCGACGCCGAGCGCCTGCGCGAGCAGTACCCGGATTTGATGCAGGCGGTCGAGGCGCGGCGCGCGAAGGTGGCGGCGTGAGCAGCGAGGTGAGCAAGGAAGCAGCGGGGGCGGGCATCACCGCCACCGAGTACGTGCTCTCGCGCTCGCCTTTCGTGGTGCGGCGCCGGGTGCGCTGGGGCGAGTGCGACCCGGCCGGGGTGGTCTACACCGGCTGCTTCACCGAATACCTGATCTCGGCGGTCTCGCTGTTCATGGACAACCTGGCGGGCGAGGAGGCAGCGGACTTCCGCAGGAAGCTGGGCGTGGAGACGCCCTGCAAGGGCATGGCGCTCACCTTTGCGTCCGCGCTGTGGCCGGGCGATGTGTTCGACATGCGCGTGCGCGTCGGCGAAATCCGCAACAGCAGTTTCGACATGATGATCAGCGCCGCGCGGCCGGATGGCATGGCGGTGTTCGAAGGCAGGTTCAGCCCGGTCTGCATTCCGCGCAACGAACGGCGCGCCATCCCCATCCCCGATGAATTGAGAATGCGACTGGAGAGGTCGGAAAGAGCATGAGCAGAACCTACCGCATCGGCCAGATCGTGCCGAGCTCCAACACCACCATGGAAACCGAGATTCCCGCGATGCTGCGCGCCCGCGAGGCGGTGCGCCCGGAGCGCTTCACCTTTCATTCGAGCCGCATGCGCATGCACAAGGTGACGCGCGAGGAGCTGGTGGCGATGAATCGCGAAGGCGTGCGCTGCGCCGCCGAACTGGCCGATGCGCGGGTCGACCTGATGAGCACCGCCTGCCTGGTCGCCATCATGGCGATGGGGCCGGGCTACCACCGCACCAGCGAAGCGGAACTGCGTGCCTCCAGCGAAGCCGCCGGCGCGCAGGCGCGGGTGATGACCTCGGCCGGCGCGCTGATCGACGGACTGGGAACCATCGGCGCGAAGAAGATCGCCCTGCTCGCCCCCTACACCGATGCGCTGACGAAGATGGTGGTGGACTACATCGAGGCCGAGGGGTTCGAGGTGCAGGACGCGATCAATTTCAGCATCCCCGACAACCTGGAAGTTGGTCGCCGCGATCCCCTGCAACTGGTGGAGGATGTGAAGCGCCTGAACACGGCGAACGCCGACGCGGTGGTGATTTCCGCCTGCGTGCAGATGCCCTCGCTGCCGGCCATCCCGCTGGTGCAGGCGCGCTACGACGTGCCGGTGCTCTCCACCGCGGTATGCACGGTGCGGCGCATGCTGGAACTGCTGGCGCTCGAACCGATCGTGCCGAACGCGGGCATGCTGCTCGACGGGCGCAGCTTCCTGCCGGTGGCGCGGGCGGCTTAGTCTCCGCCGGCCCGCCGCGCCTCAGTCGTCGCCCTTGTTCTCAATCAGCCGCCAGTAGAGAAAGCGGTGCTCGGCCGAGAACAGGCGCTTGTAGGCCATCAGCACCGCGCTCACCGTGCCCAGGCCCGAGGCGGCCGAGATCAGGAACATGATGACGATCTGGTAGCGGATCGCCTTGTCCGGCGATTGCCCGGCCAGCACCTGGCCGGTCATCATGCCCGGCAGGCTGACGATGCCGACCACCGCCATCGCGTTGATCACCGGCATCATGCCGGCGCGCACCGCGTTCTGCGCGGCGGGGCGGAAGGCCTCCCAGCGCGTCGCGCCCATCGCCAGCAGCGTTTCGATCTGCTCGCGGCGCGCCTGCAATTCGCTGGTGATGCGGTCCATGCCCATTGCCACCCCCGTTAGCGTGTTGCCCAGGATCATGCCGAGAATCGGGATCACGTATTGCGGCTCGTACCAGGGGTGGATGCGCATGATCACGAACAGGCCGATCGCGGTGACCAGCCAGGAACTGCCCCACACGGAAGTCACCGCGTCGCCGCGCATGCCCTTGTAATGCCAGGCGCCGCGCTCGCCCGCCGCGCGGCCCGCCACCAGCGTCATCAGGACCATGATGCCGACCACCACGTACCAGCGGTTCACCTCGAACACCCAGCCGAGGATGTAGCCGATGGCGAGGAGCTGCAGCACCGTGCGCAGCGCGGCGATCGCCAGCCTCTTCTCGAGCTTTAAGTGCAGCGCAATCGAAATGGCGCCGTTGATCAGGATCAGCAGCGCGGCGATCGCCAGCGAGAACCAGGAGAGGTCGTTGAGGTAGGCGGGGGTGCTCATGCGCTTTTCCTGCCCGGGTTCACGTTCGCGGCCCTCATACGCGCGGGTCGGTGCCGACCGCCGCCTGCACCATCGCCTGATGGGCCTGCGCGTGCGCCTCGGGCGCCGGCAGGTCGCTCAGCCGCCCGGCCACCACGCGCAGGTGGCGGGTGCCGACGCGCGCGTCCTGCGCCGGGTCGTGGCTGATCCACACGGTCGCCACGTCGCTGCTGCGCCCGCGCGCCCAGCCCAGCACCAGGTTCTCCACCTGGACGGTCGATTCGGGGTCGAGCGCGGCGGTCGGCTCATCCAACAGCAGGATGGTCGGGTCCAGCTGCATCGCCCGCACCAGGCCCATCACCTGCGCCTCGCCGCCGGAGAGGTCGCGCCCGTCCTTGGCGAGAAATTCCGGCGGCTTGCCGGCAACCGCGAGCAGCTCGACCACGCGCTCGCGCCGGTAGCCGCGGCCCGTGTTCACCTTCAGTTCAAACGGCAGGCGCAGGTTGTCCTCCACCGAGCCGCCCAATACCGCCGGGCGCTGGCGGCAGTAAGCCACCTGCGAGCGGAAGTGCGGAATGCCGGCCGCGCCCACCGGCTCGCCGCGAAAGCGCAGCGAGCCCCCGCACAAGGGGTCGAGCAAGGCGAGGCTCCTCATCAGCACGCTCTTGCCCGCGCCCGAGGGGCCGGAGAGGATCAGGTGTTCGCCGCCGAAAATATCCAGGCTGGCCGGATGCAGCAGCACCGCGTCGCCGATGGGCGCGCGGCGCTCGATCTGGTGTGCGGAGAGCAGAGGCGCTTGAGCGGGGTTGGACATTGTGGTTGGGTGGGAGAGACCTGCCTGCCAGGGCGCATCATGCCGCCGTTGGGCGCGGTACGCAATCGCCTGGCCGCGTCAGCCGCGAAATTTCACCGGGTGATAACGTGGAACGGGAGTGATTTTCGTTCTATTCAGCGCAGGGGCGTTCCATCCGCGTCACCCGAGTTTGCTGGCGCCGCCCGTCCTGATGCGTTTCGGCGCGCGCCGTCCAGTCCGCCTAGGTGGCGCATCGCCCAGGGCGACCGGGCGCGGCTTTCCGGCAAAGCGCCTCGGCGCCGCCTCCAGCAAAACGTCTTCACACCACCGCTACCAACGCGCCTGAGCGCCGCGGCACCGCGCCGTCCATGCGCCCTAGCGCCGCGTGGCAACAATACGCTCGAAAAACCGCTGCGCCGCCGGCGACAGGGCGCGGTCGCGCCGCGTGATCAGGGCCATGTCGCGGCGCATCCACGGGCGGTGAATCGGCCGCGCCGGCAGCTTCATCCACTTGATCGCCTCGCGCACCGCGTCGGTCAGCACCGTTACGCCCTGGCGTGCCTGCACCAGGCCCAGCATGGTCCAGGGCAGCGAGACTTCGTGCACGTAGTTGAGTGCGATGCCGCGTTCGGCCAGCGCGGCATCTAACGCATGGCGCACCGGGTTGATCGCCGGCGGCGCGATCAGGGGCAGCTTGGCGACATCGTTCCAGGTGATCTCGCGCTTGTTCATCAGCGGGTGCTCGGGGTAAAGCACCAGCAGGTAGGTGTCGCTGTAGAAGGGCCGCGCGCGCAGGTCGCCGGGAAACTGGCCGGTCACCGTCACCAGGCCAATATCGACTTCACCGGCGCGCGCCAGGCGGTGAATCTCCTGCTCGGCCACGTCGTGCAGGGTCACCTTCACCTGCGGATAGTCCTGCGCGAAGTCGCGCATCAGTTGCGGCAGCCACAGGGCCGACTGCAGGCTGGGCGCGGCGACGTGGATGTGTCCGCGCTCCAGTTCCGCGATCTCGCGCGAACTGTTGAGCACCTCGTCGCAATCGGCGACCAGGCGCAGCACCCGCGGCAGCAGCCCGGCGCCGGCCTCGGTCAGGCGCAGGGCGCGGGTGTGGCGGTCGAACAGGCGCAGGTCAAGGGTGCGCTCGAGGATGCCGATCGATTCGCTCACGGAGGACTGCGCCAGACCCAGGCGCTCGGCGGCGCGGGTGAAGCGCCCGGTCTCGGCCACCGCGACGAAGGCGCGCAGGTGGCGCAGGTTCAGGTCCAGCGGCTTGTCCGCCATGGGGTCGCGAATACGCTGTCATGAGTTATCGGTAATACCGATGAATATATCGCATTCAGCGGCTTTACGCGGGTTCATGCCCGGCGCACATTGTGCTTTTACCGATGGCCCGCTTTCACTTTCGGAGAATCGCCATGTTCCGCCTGTCCCGCCTGCGTCCGTCCCGTTTGCTTCCCGTCGCCCTCTGCGCCATCAGCCTGATCGCGGCGAGCCTGCCCGCCGGCGCCCAGACCGCCGTCAAGTTCTCCCTCGACTGGCGCTACGAAGGGCCCTCCGCCATCGTCCTGCTCGCCGCCGCCAAGGGCTACTTCAAGCAGGAAGGGCTGGACGTGACCATCGACACCGCCCCCGGCTCCTCGGCTGCCGTGCAGCGCCTGGCCACCGGCACCCACGACATCGGCTTTGCCGATCTCTCCGCCCTGGTCGAATACCTGTCCAAGAACCCGCAAAGCGCCAAGCTGCAGGCCGTCTACGTGCTGATGGAGCAGACCCCCGCGGTGGCTGTCGCCCTGAAGAAATCCGGCATCAAGGTGCCGGCCGACCTCGCCGGCAAGACCATCGGCGCGCCGATTTTCGATGCCGGCCGCAAGGCCTGGCCCCTGTTCGCCCGTGCGCAGAACATCGACACCAGCAAAGTGGTGTGGAAGAACGTCGACCCGGCCCTGCGCGAAACCCTGCTCGCCAAGGGCGAACTGGACGCCATCACCGGCTTTTACTACAGCGCCCTGCTCTCGCTGAACGCGCGCGGCATCAAGGACGAAGACATCGTCGTCTTCAAATACGCCGACTACGGCGTCAAGCTGTACGGCAACATGGTGATGGCCAGCCCCAAGCTGATGACCGAAAATCCGCAAGCTGTCGCCAAGTTCCTCAAGGCTCTCACCCGCGGCATCAAGGACACCATTGCCAATCCCGACGCTGCGATTGCCTACGTCAAGGAGAAGGATGCCCTGATCGATGTGGCCATCGAAACCAAGCGCCTGAAGTACTTCCTCGACCTGTTCGTCGCCACCCCCGGCGCCAAGGCCGCCGGCCTGGGCACCGTCGACATGGCGCGCCTGTCCTCCAATGTGCAGCAGATCAGCAGCGCCTTCGAGCTCACCAACCCGGTGCCCGCCGAAGCCCTGTTCAACGCCAGCTTCCTGCCGCCGCTGGCCGAGCGCAAGTTCTAGGCAACGCGCAGGGACCCGCCACGTGAACGCGCCGATCCGCTTCCAGACCCTCTCCGAGGCGCGCGAAACGCGCCCCTCCCGCGAGAGCGGCACGCCAGCCGAAGGCGCCGCTCCCATGGAAGGCCCCGCCCTCCAGGAACGCGCCGTGCTCCAGGAACGCCCCGCCTCCGGCGAGGCCGCCGCGCCGGGCACCCTCGCGCCCTTCGTGCGCAACGCCTGGTACGCCTGCGCGCGCGGCGAAGACATCGGCCGCGCGCTCACTCCCCGGCGCCTGCTGGGCGAGCGCCTGGTGCTCTACCGCACCGAAGGGGGCAGCCCCGCCGCCCTGCTCGACCGCTGCCCGCACCGCCACGCCCCGCTCTCGCTGGGCAAGCTGCGCGGCGACACCGTCGAGTGCGGCTACCACGGCATCACCTTCGACTGTGGCGGCGCCTGCGTACGCGTGCCCGCGCAGGCGCGCATCCCGCTGCAAGCGAAAGTGAGAAGCTTCCCCGCCCTGGAGCGCTACGGCCTGGTGTTCGTCTGGATGGGCGAGCCGGCGCTCGCCGACCCCGCCGCCATCGTCGCCATCCCGCAATACGGCCGCCCGCAATGGGGCCTCTCGCGCGGCTACAGCTTTTTCCGCGCCAACTACCAGAACATCACCGACAATCTGGTCGATCCCGCGCACACCTCCTTCGTGCACGCCACCACCATCGGCAACGCCGCCGCCGAAGACGTGCCGATCGAGACCGTGATCGAAGGCAACACCCTCACCGTCGGCCGCTGGATCCCCGCCGCCCCGCCCGTCCCCGTGATCGCGCGCTTCACCGGCATCGAAACGCCGATGGACCGCTGGCAGCTCTACCGCCTGCAAGCCCCCTGCACCTCCTGGGTCGACTTCGGCGCCTTCGCCCCCGGTAGCGAACGCAGCGAAGAGGCCAGGGACGCCGCCCCCTACCGCGTGCTCTCCTACGCCTTCCTCACCCCCGAGACCGAGCGCAGCACCCACTACTTCTGGTTCCAGCTGCGCAACTTCGCCGCGCATGACGAAGCCGTCACCCGCGAATTCGAAACCCTGTATCAGACCGTGTTCAACGAAGACCGCGAGTTGCTGGAAGCCATCCAGATCCTCGAGGACGAAAACCCCGGCCTCAAACCCGTGCGCATCGCCAGCGACGCCGGCCTCGTGCGCCTGCGCCGGATGGTCGCCGGCATGCTCGAAGACGAACGCGCGCAAGGGAAGGGAGCCCAAGGGCGGGCAAGCCAAGGGCAGGCAACGCGGGAGGACGCAGCGCAAGGCACGCCGGCCGTCGCGGCGGTAGCGCCGGGCACCTGAGGCGCCCGGCCCTGCCCCGGCTCCCGCCGGGGCGGAAACCACACCGGCGGCGGCAGCCCGCACCGGGCCCGGCGCATCGCCGCCATCCCCGATTTGCTGCCCGCTTCTCGGCCTGCTTCTTGGCCCGCCTGCTGGCCTGCCTCTCGGCGCGCCTGCCGGCCTGCCTCTCGGCCTGCCTCTCGGTCCGCTTGCCGCCCCGGCGCCGCCTCCCTCACGCCTGCGCCGCCGGCACCGGCTGATCCAGAAACCCCGTCACCGCCGCCAGCAATGCCCCGCCGGCGACCACCCCGAAGTCGATCCCCTGCGCCAGCGCCGGCCCGCCGTCCGGCCCCAGGGTCCAGCCGAAGCGCACGCGGTCGTGGTGCGCGTCCACCGGGCTGGTGCGGCGAAAGCGGTTGCCCGGGTAGGCCTCCTGCACCGCCTGCACCATCGCGTCGATGCCGGCGCGGCCCTCGCCCGCCATCAGCGGGTCCAGGTAAGTCGCGTTCTCGGTCCAGGTGCGCGCGATCAGCGCGCGGCGGCGCGCCCCGTCCGTCTCGTTCCATACCTCGATATAGCGGTCGATCAGCGCCGTGGTCTCAAGGCTGGCGGCGGTGTTGTTGGCAGTGGTCATGGTCATCTCCAGGCAATGGCGGTCACCTTTGCACCTGGCCCGGGATGGGCCAAGCGTGGTGCCTGGAAAGCATGTTCGCGCGCCGCGCGCGGCCCGCCAATTACGCGCCGGGTAATCGCCGCCCCGCCGGCCAGCCCGCGCAAGGCAGCGGAAAAGCCGCCGGAAATCCCCCTGTTTCCCGCGCTGCCCCAGCAAGCGTTTCAGCCCTCTGCCTACCCCCATGTCAGACGTTTTCCTACATACGCCGCCCCGGCCCGCCGGTACGATGCAGTCCATGGAAGACCTTCACTCATCCCACCTCACCGCGTACGGCGCCGCGCAAGGCGCCGAGCACGCCGCCCCGCTGCACGGCACCGTTCACGCCGCCGAGCACGCCGCACCGCTGCATGGCGTGGTGCTCGCCAGCGAAACCCGCGCCCGCTTCTCCGCGCAATGCCTGCGCGAACTGGCGATTGCCGAGAGCGAACGCCACGCCCGCCTCGGCCTCACCGGCCACGCCTATTTTCACGCCGGCCGCCTGATCGAATACATCGAAGGCCCGGCCGAATCGATCGACGCCCTGATCGCCTCCGTCGATCGCGACCCCCGCTTCGCCCTGCGCCAGGTGGTGCGCGCCGAAGCCCTGCCGGCGCGCCGCTTCGCCGCCTGGGAACTCGACGCCATCACCGACAACGAATTGATGGACCTGCGCCTCGAGCACGTGCTCGAAGCCCTGCTGCAGAATTTCGCCACCTCCCTGTTCGGGCAGGAGCGCACCCAGTCCGCCATCTGGCGCCTGGTCGACGCCATCGCCCGCCGCCAGGCCAAGGCAGCGCAGTCCGGCAAGGCCGCCATCCGCCGCCGCGCCACCAAGCTGGTGACGGTGCACTGAACCCTCTCCTCCCTGCCCGGACGCAGCCCCCTGCTCCGGACCTTGATGCGCGCCACCGGCGCGCATCTTTTTTTGGGGTGCAGCAAGATCGCGCAGCCGAACCAGGCACCCGTCTCGCGCCCCCGCCCTCGCCCTTACCCCCACTCCCGCCCTTACCCCCACCCCGCTCAAGCCCGGCCGCTCTCGCCCTTCACGAAGAACGGCCGCATCTCCTTGTATTCGAGAATCTTCACCGTCGCCTTGCCCGGCACGCCTCCCAACCATAGCGCCGCGAACGCCTGCTCCGACTGCGCCACCATCGCCCGCGCCAGGTCATTCTTGTGGATCGCCCGAATCTTCGATGACGGCATCACC